>Ga0099829_10000253_pt1 | contig 27666 bp, 18 predicted proteins | sample CZO8metaG_3_FD_79336 | JGI IMG/M metagenome (GOLD analysis project Ga0099829, IMG submission 79336) | Vadose zone soil microbial communities from the Eel River Critical Zone Observatory, Northern California, USA - CZOApr15con2H2.8 metaG | ecosystem: Environmental > Terrestrial > Soil > Vadose...
ATTCCTACTCCCATCCATTCCATCGGAACATCTGCGATTGCGAGGAAAACCGCGTCATCCACTTTCCCTTCGTTGACCCACGGGGCCAACTGCTCTTGCGCGTGGCGAGTGAGCACACCGAGCATCATTCCTCGGTAGCAGACTGCCGGAATATTCGCGCCGGGTTTGCAGGCCGCCTTGAAAACCTCCACACCGATTGCGTATGCGTGCAGTCCCGGGCCACCCGAATGCCTGCTCTCAATATCTCTGCCCACCTTCCAAGCGGCTTTAATGTCTTCCGGGTCAACTTGCGGCACCGGTTCACCCGCTGCACCTCCGAAATATGGCAGTTGGTCGTCCATAAGAATCCTCCGTGGACCGAAACTATACGCGCCGACGCGAGCAGGAACGAGGTGACTAAAGTAATCTGTGCTAATCCCAATCTCCTCGCGGACACGGACGCAAAAAAGGACAAGGGCAATCCGGCCGCGAGGTGCATTTGCTCACTGAATCGTCTCCTCCGGCTTCGTTGCCATCTCTTCAACCGTCTTAGCGGGCGGCGTCATTCGAGCAGGGCAATAGCGGCGTCTAGCCTTTGACACCTCGGGCGAGTCGTTTACGTTAGGGAAGCGAGAAACTCCGCGTCCGGCGTGCGCGGGAAGATGCCGGTCTTCCAACCGATCGCATTTTCCTCTTGGTCGCGCATCTTGCAGAACTCGATTATGTACGCGGTTGCAGCGGGTTCCTCTAGCTCCTTTGGTGATGGCGCGGTGCGAACCTTGGACGCAGAAGGCACAGGGGCAGCCGGGGCGATTGTCGCAAACGATCTTCACTTACCTTACCCATCGCGCGAAGAGGTACAGAGACGTACATCCGAACGCTGCGGTTAAGGCCAGGGACCAGTACAGCGGGTTTGCTGTGACCAGCGCCCGGACGAGGTTGGCTCCTACGGCTCTGCTGGAGGTGGGACGGAGATAGTACCATCCCCAAGCCAGAGTGAAAGCGAAGAAACCAACCAACCAGAACAGACTTGCTTTTACGACCACCATCACACCCTCCTTAGTTGCTCGAGGCCCAGTTGATCCCGCACTCCGCACCGCGGCTCAGATTACCATGACCTCACCGGCAACTTCGCGAGTCGTTTCATTTCGTTGCTGCCTCCAACAGTTTCATACCTCGGAGCAAAGCCTCGGGCATCTTCTTCACGTACTTGCTTTGGGTAACGCCAATGTTAGAGTGCCGCAATAGTTCCTTGGCCGCCAACGCATCTCCAGTCAGTTCAGTCAAGACGGTCGCAGCGCCTCTCCTCCCGGCGTACAGCCCCTTCCATTGCAATCCCTTCGCCCTCAGCGTCGGCGCTATTGTCAGCTTGACCAGCGTCTTCAGATCACGCGGAAACACTCGCTCATTATCACCGGCTTTCTGACGCCACAGTGCTAGCGGAATCTTGACCGGCGTGATGAGCGGTAATGACGCCAGCGAGCCCGCAGTCTTGAGCGCGCCTTCTTTGCCGCGGACGATAGAGCGCCGGATGTGAATCCAATCCTCTTCGATGTCGCTCCATCGTAGTCCTTGAATTTCGCCAGGTCGCAGCCCCACGAAACAAGCCAAGGCCAGAATGGCTTGACAGTCCACATGATCAACTAGAGCCGATATGATATTTTCCGCCTCTTCCAAGGTGTAATGCGCCGTATCGCCGGGCGCCCGTGACCTGCCTAACACTTTGACATCGTGCCATGGGTTCGATTCGATTAGACCAAGATTGACGGCGTGGGAGAAGACGCCGGACGCCAGTGAGCGGATGTGTTGGACGGTAGACCGGCACAGTGTCTTGGATAATCCCGTCAAGAACGCCGAACCGACGTGCGTCCGGTACTCGTTTAGGGTCATCTTCCCGAAATGCTTCTCCAGATGCTGCGCCCACACGTGCCGATAGCCGTACACTGTCGAGTGCCTCAGGTTCTCCACTGCGAAGGGCAAATAAGTCTGCTCCCAGAACTCAGCAACGGTGATGTCTTGCGTGTTGCCCTGGCCTTTTCCGGCGTTGACCGACTGCATAAACTCATCGGCAAGCATCCGCACCTCACGGCATGTGCGGGAGTAGAATTTGTCATCCTTGGAGCAGAGGCGGTGAGAGACTTGTTTGCCCGCTGCATAGTAGCGCACGAAAAAGGCGCCGGAAGCTGGATAGATGTAACCTCTCTGATAGCGCATGACCGTATCCTAGCTCACATGCAGCAAATATGCAGTAGCACGGAAGTGCTATATAGGATGTTATTGATTGTAAAGCACGGAAGCGCATGGGGTCCGGTGATCCTCCCGGTCTTCAAAACCGGCGGGCGACAGGTTTTCCTGTCGCCGGTGGGTTCGACTCCCACTCGCTTCCGCCATTTGTTTCAATGGGTTAGGTGAGGTCGTTCTGTAACGCACCTTAAGATGTGAAGGGTTGAGTGCGGGTGCGTGATAAAAACGTGAAGCGGCGAACCGTTATTGGCCAAAGGCACCGATTTCGCTGCTACCGACATTGAAGTTTGGCGGGCAGGCTCGGAAACCTCTTGATCTCCTGGCTATTTGCCCGGAGCAGCGGCTGCTTTGATCTGCTCGGCTGCCTTCTGCAGATCGGCAACGGAGCTGGAGCTCAGCTGGTACAGCGCTGATTCATTCTCGCGCCTGGCGACGTAGCCTCCACTGGATTTCGCGAGCAGCACCTTCTCCATCCGCTTGCCGTCATCGGAAATAACAGATGCCTCGATGGCCGGCTGGGCAAAGCCGGACTCCAGAAACTTGTCCGCGTTAAGGTCGCGAAGCTTCGAAATGAGGGATTGCACGCTGCCAGCGTCCATCTTCTTCCCATTCCCCGACCACCAGTCTTCCCCGTTCCGGGTCAAGAAATAAGTTTTCGAGCCGTCGTGTAACTCAATCTTGTTCGGCTCGTTGTCGCCAAAATCGAAGAGCTTCTTGTTGCGGAAATCATCCAGGCTTTTGTCGACGGCCTTGCCTGAGTCGGAGTCTATTTTGTACGCCCCATCGACCGCGCTGGACTTCGCATAGTACTTGTCTTTGTCCTTGCCCACTTGGCTCTTGCGCACCTGTAGTTCTTGCGTCCCTGACTCGTCGGTGACTCGCACAGTGGCGATTGGGATCGCGCGAACAAACGCCGGCGCATCATCCTTGCTGTCGGAACCGCTGAGGTCGATCTTGGCGTCGGTCAGCTTGCGCGAGAGCTCACCCACTTGAACACTGTCGGCCCGCAGCGGCTTGGGTTTCACAATCTGCCACTCGTCTTTATTTCGACCAAACTCGATCTCCTGATTCTTACTCTTGTTGATGAGTTCAATACGGCTGATCTTTTCCGTGTTCACTGTCAGCAGCCGCTTGTCGCGCACGTCGTTCAGACTCTTGTCCACGCTGGTTTTCATGTACTTCGACATGGTAAAGACTCGGGAATCGCCGGCTAGCATCGCATAAACCGCTCCACTGGCCGGCGTGTCGTCCCCGATGAGCAGCTTTTGCGTCTTGTTATTTTTTTCGGTGATGTCCAATTCGAGCCCGGGCTGATCAAGACCGTATTGCTTCAGCTCAGCCGCTTTGTCCTCTACCAGCCGTTCGGAATTCAAGGACGCCAGCGTGGAGACAATGCCAGAAACCGTGCTCTGGTCGGCGCCGAGGAGCTTGGGCTCGGTGATTTGCCATTTCCCCGAATCCCCTTTCGCCAGTACGAGTGGCTCCACGTCCTTCCTCTTAAGGTTCAGCTTCGTAATCGCCAATTCGTCGAGCTTAAGAATGACGGACGGGGTATCGGCCGATATCTTGGCCGTATCTTCGGCTGGCTTGCGATGCTCCGACCAATAGAGGATGCCGGAGAGAATAAGAAACACAACAGCTGCAACAATCAGGCCGCGGATTTTCATGACGCGTTTCGGAACATGCCCCACACCACTCGAGGAATTCTTACCTTCGCTTCCACCACACGAACACTCCCGCGATCACCACTACCAGCGGCAGGACAAACTGGCTAGTTGCCCGTACCCAATTCAACTGCGCGCGAGTCATGGTGATACGACGGTCTTCCTGCTCCTTGGGACGGATCGAGATCAAGTCTTCATCCGACGAGAGCCAGTTGATGGCGTTTAAGGCGAGGTCACTATTACCGTTAAAGGCAATGAACCGGTTGGCCGCCCAGGACGAGCTGCCCACCACCACAAAGCGTCCCTGAACGTTCTCCTTGCCCGTGTTGTAGGTGCCGGCGGCTGCGATGGTCAGCGGCCCCTTTTTGTTCTTCGGATCATTGACGTTGACCCGGTTGGAACTCAAGTCGTTCGTCGCCAGACTGCTCGCTGAAGAATCAAAAAGCTTTTCCACACTGGTCTTGTCGGTGCTCTTGATCTCCATCGAACGGGACAAGGGAAACCCCGTTGTTGTCCCCTTCATGTCACTGACGATCGGCTGGGAGCCATAACTCTGCACCAACGCCACCTGCGGCCCGAGGCCCACAAGCTGTCCAATCGGATTCATATCCAGAATCAAATCTTTATTCAGAGTCACTCCCCAGCCTTGTAGAACACTCGCGAGCGCGTCATTGTCAGCGATTTCCGAGCGGCCCAGTTTGAGAGGCGGATCCAGCATAAGAAGCGCGCGGCCACCTTCCTCGACATATTTCTTAATCGTATCCACCTCCGGCTGCTCGTAACCCCTCGTCGGCCCGGCAATAATCAGGGTTGTACAGTCACCAGGCACTTCCGCCTTCTGCAACAGGTCAATCGTCTTGTTTTCGTAATTGTCCTTGGCCAGCAAGTCCTTGAATCGGGAGAGACCTTCCCGATCGCTGTTGTCTGCCTGGTGCTCGCCACTCCCGGCAACAAAACACACCGTCCTGGTAGTGCTCTTCAGGTCGCGGATGAAAGCACCAGTAATGCCCTCCTCCGTCATGCTCTTGGCTTCTTCCTTTTTCGCGCCCACCTGCACCACCGCAGTCCCTAAGTTTCTGATCCCTGCTTCCCGCGCCACCTGAGGACTCTTGTCAGGATCCACATACTGCACTCGCACCTTGGGAGAGAGGTTGGCATATTGGTCGAGCAAGTCCTTGCCTGTGCGGAACCTTGTGCTCTGGTCGAAATACGTGATGCTCGCCTCCTGCTTCAGACCCTTCACGATCTTCGCAGTTTGGGCAGAAAGGCTGTAACGCTTGTTCGAGGTGGCATCAAACGACTTGTTGTACCGGTCAGCAAGTACGTTGGCAATGATGACGACATTGATCACCACTAGAATGTAAATGGACGCGTAAGCGGCGTATTTGGTTTGTCTAGCTTTCAGCCACGGGCTCGCCATCAGAACCTCCACCGCAGCGATTCCATGGAACGCGCGGTGAAAAACAGTCCCAGGAAAATTACCGTCAGGTAGAAAACTGCATCCTTGGTATCGAGCACACCTCGGCCGAACGATTCGAAGTGTGTAAACACCGACATGTACGACAGCGCGCGCGCCCAGGTGGCGGTTTCATATCCGCTCACCCACGCGAGCACCCATAGCAGCAGGCAGGCGCCAAACGTTACCGCACCCGCGATGATCTGGTTCTTGGTCAGCGTGGAAATGAACGTTCCGATGGCCAGCAACGCGCCCGCCTGAAGCAGCAAGCCCAGGTATCCGACGGCCAGAGGCTTCCAGTCCGGATTGCCGTATTTGAAAAGAAAAGCAAAGTTTAGAGCAGTAAACAGCAGCAGGCAGCAATACAGCAACATGGCCGCCAGCCATTTTCCGATGATGATTTCCAGATCTCGAACTGGCGATGTCGCCAGCAACTCGATCGTTCCAGTCCTCTTTTCCTCGGCGAACAGCCGCATACTCATCATCGGAATAAAGAACAGTCCGACCACGCTCACATTCGCAAGCAAGGGCCGGATGACTTGCTCGTTCAGGTTCATCGGAAACGACTGGCCGCGCATCTGCATTTCCATCCCGGCGATCACAAAGTAGCCCAGTGAGTTCCAGAAGAAGAAGCCGAAGATCAAACCGAACATTGTCAGCAGAATGTATGCGACCGGCGAAACAAAGTAGCTATCAAGTTCTTTCCGGCAGATGATCCAGGTATTTCTCATTATTGAGCCCCTTTCCCCGCCGCATGATCCGTCGCTGCCGGGCTCTCACTCCCGGTGAGCTGCAGGAAGACCTCTTCCAGGCTCATAGCCGCAGGCCGAAGCTCATTGAGGTCCCAGCCGGACTCAACCACTGCCCGCGCCAGGTCGCCCCGGACGAGGTTTCCCTTCTGGCTCTCCACCTCAAATATCGCACGGCTATCCACTTGTCGTTTGCGCTGCACCCGTCCGACTCCGGAAACCTGTTCGAGTCGCTGCTGTACCTTCGCAGCCTCCAGACTCCCATTACGCCCGCCCACCTCGATCAGCACCGACTCAGCGCCGCGCGCACGCGCTTGCAGGTTGCGTACCGAGTCGGTGGCTACTAGTCTCCCCTTGTTGATGATGATCACCTGCTCGCAGGTCTGCTCGACCTCGGGGAGAATATGGGTGCTGAGAATGATTGTGTGGTCGCCGGCCAGACCTTTGATCAACTCCCGCGTTTCGTTGATTTGCTTGGGATCTAGTCCAGCGGTGGGTTCGTCAAGAATCAGCACATCAGGGTTGTGAACGATGGCCTGCGCCAACCCAACCCGTTGCCGATAGCCCTTCGACAGCTTCCCGAGCAGCTTCTTTTTGACGTCGGCCACAGCGCATCGTTCGGTCACATAGTTGACTCGCTTCTGCAGCTCGGCCCCCGACAGTCCTTTCAGCTTGCCGACAAACATCAGATAGTCTACCGTCTCCATCTCCGGATAAATCGGCGGCGTTTCCGGCAAGTAGCCGATTCGCTTCTTGACCTCCAGGGGCTGCTCGAGAACGTCAAAGCCCGCCACAGTGGCGGTGCCCGCCGAAGGCGGAAGGAAACATGTGAGCACGCGCATCGTCGTCGTTTTACCGGCTCCGTTCGGGCCGAGGAAGCCAACAATCTGCCCCTTGGCCACCTCAAACGAGATCTGGTCCACGGCCGTGGTGCGCGCGTACCTCTTGGTAAGCTCTTGAACTTTGATCATAGAAGCGCTGTTTGCAACACTGGTATACATCTGCCTTGCGGAGCCGCACCTGAACGGTGCGGGACAAGAAATATCTTAGAAAGGGTGCGCCCGGAATGTCAATCCGTGCCCATCGACGGCATCGAAGGGGGAGCCTTTGTTCATGCAAGCATCATGGTGGCGCAGGTATTGTAGAGCGCCACCGAGCACGGGCATGCCGGGCGATGTCCCGGCCCTAATAATCGTAGGCATCGCGCTGATAGCGCTGGCGCCACCGAAACCTTTGCGCCGATAGTCGCCCTGGCTCCGACCCAGGCAGATGCACTTGACTAAGTAGAGAGCTGGAGACTCGACGTCGGACTGCAAACGATTCCACCTTCTTGCCTACAGAAGCCCCAAAAGTGGGTGTGCACGAGGCAAGACGATGTCGCCCGACCAAATCTCGCGAATCAATGCATACGACCAATAAGGCGCGCCTCGCTTATCCGCTTGAGGACAATGCAGATCTGCTCCGATGTCCGTACGAAGCGTTATTTCGCACCAAAAACTCCTCCTTCGTCGCTGGGCGATTCCATCGATCGGTGGTCTCCTACAACGAGATATGCTGTGATAAAACGTGATAGTTCCATGTTCAGAACCGGTCAAATTCGCACTCGCTTCCGCCATTTCCAGTGAAGGCGTTGGTCTTCTGCGTTCAGCGCCGGACGGCGGGTCTTCGGCCTAAACTGAATTGAGATAGACTCTTCTTGCCGTAGTCGCTAGTACTGGTTGAGAGTTTTCCTAGCCGTGGACAGTCGAAACAAAAGCCTGTGAAAAAGCGAGTGTCACGACGAACGCGGATGCAACTGGCGTTTGGCTCGGCAGTGATTCTGCTCCTTCTGAGCGGACTGGCTGCCTACGACGCCGTAGTTCGTTTCCGCGCCGCGCAAAAATGGGTGAACCACACCCGCGACGTTCAATCCGCTTTGGGGGATCTGAACAGCGTCAGCGCACGAGCCGGGCGGGCGCGCACGCGGTATGTCGATACCGGCGACGACACTTTTCTTCAGGAGTACCAAGCAGCGGCAGCCGACATTTCCTCGAAACTGACACAGCTCAAACAGTTCACGGCTGACAATCCGGAACAACAAGACAATTGGGCGCATCTGCAAGACATCACTAATCGCCGGCTGAGCCTGCTGGACAACTCAGTTCAGCTGAAGCGCAGCGGGTCTCATGACCCGCAAGAGCAGGCGCGGCTGCGGCAGCAAATTATTGACGTATCCGCGGAAGCAGATTCACTCTTGCAGAAAATGCAAAATGAGGAGCGGCAGCTTTTGGACGAGCGGCAGCAGCATTCGGAACGGTTGTTCCGCGTTACCGGGTATACACTATGCGCCGCCTTCCTGCTGGCGCTGGCTCTGTTCTTCTTTCACTACCGGCTGTTGAGCGCCGAATTGGGAGCTCGAGAGCAAGCCGAGGCGTCGTTGCGCGCGCTCAGCGTGCGCTTGCTGGAACTGCAGGATCAGGAGCGCCGGAAATTTTCCCGTGAACTCCACGACAGCCTCGGCCAATACCTGGTAGGAGTGAAGATGAACTTGACCATGCTGGCCAACTCCATCCCCGCCAATACTTTGGTTTCGGAGTCCGTCAAGCTGTTGGATGAGGCCATCACCGAAACCCGCACCATCTCGCATTTGCTGCATCCGCCACTGTTGGACGAAACCGGTTTTGCATCGGCCGCGCGATGGTATGTGGAGGGCTTCGCCAAGCGCAGCGGCATTCCCACCAGTCTGGATATACCGGAAGACCTCGGACGCTTGCCAGATTCTCTTGAGCTGGCGTTGTTTCGCGTTCTCCAGGAGAGCCTGACCAATGTTCACCGCCACTCCAAGAGTCCCAGGGCGGACGTTTCCCTGCGGGTGTTTCGGAACGAAGTTGTGCTTCGGGTCAGAGACTACGGCAAGGGCATTCCGCCGGACATACTGGATGGTTTTCGCCGCAATCGGGCGCACGACGGCGTGGGGTTGGCGGGGATGCGGGAACGGATCCACGAGCTTGGCGGCCGGTTGGAGATGGAATCAGACAGCCACGGCACCCAGGTTCTGGTCAAAATGCCGGGTTCGGAACGAAAGAATGTTCTCGAAGCCTCCGCCAATTGATGCCCGAAGCGGCAGGAGTCGCAGCTGTCCGACGGGGATCACCCTTTCTTGCGCAGGTTGCTAGAGGTGCCGCCGGCCGCGGGCACGTAGCATTTTAGGGCGTAATCCATCACCATGCGATTGGCGTTGAAGCGCCAGCCCAGAGTGCGGATGGTGCGCTTCATGCGCTTGATCCAGCCTCGTGGCAGCCCGTCGCGGTCGCGCTCATAGTAAAGCGGAATTACTTCTTCGCGAAGCACCCGGTACAAATCTTCTCCGTCGCGCGTGTCGTGCACGCTCATGTTGGAGTGAGTTCTGCCGGTTCCGATGGCGAAACCGTTCAGCCCGTCATAGGCTTCCGCCCACCAGCCATCCAGGACCGACAAGTTGAGGCCGCCGTTTAAGACCACTTTCTGACCGCTGGTGCCCGAGGCTTCCAGCGGGCGCCGGGGATTGTTCAGCCAAACATCCGCGCCCTGGACGAAGTGACGCCCCACGTTGATGTCGTAGTCTTCGACAAAGACGAACTTGTCGGCGAACTCGAGGTGGCGCATCAGTTTGGCAATCTGCTGCAGCGTTTTTTTGCCGGGTTCGTCGCGAGGATGCGCCTTGCCGGCGAAAATAAACTGCACCGGGCGCTTGGCATCGTTGACCATGGAAGTGAGTTTTTCGATGTCGGCCAGAATCAGGTCGGCGCGCTTGTAGGTGGCAAAACGGCGCGCAAAGCCGATGGTAAGCGCATCCGGACTGAGCACCCGGCCCAGTCTTTGCAGCATTTCCGGAGATTCGCCACGGCGCTGTCCCTGCTCCACGACCCGGTGCCGCACAAAATCCAGAAGCCGGGATTTCAGGTGGAGATGCGTTTCCCAGAGTTCCGCGTCATCTACATTCTCAACTCCTTCCCAGATGCCGGGGTCGGCGCTATTCTCCTGCCAACCGGTTCCGAAATGCCGGTCATAAAGGCGAAACATTTGCGGCGCCAGCCAGGAAGGAACATGGACGCCATTGGTGATGTGTCCGATGGGGACTTCGTCCTCAGGCTTGCCGGGATAGAGGCCGGTCCACATAGCGCGGGACACCTCGCCGTGCAGAGCGGAAACCGCGTTGGCGCGCCGTGAGAGTTTCAGGCCTAGGACGGTCATGCAGAAATCCTCATTCGTGTTACCAGGATTCTCGCGACCCAACTCCATAAGCCTGTTCTGGGAAATACCCAGCGCCTCGCGCAGCGGGCCCAGGTGCTCTTCCATCAGGTCCGGGTAAAACCGGTCGTGGCCGGCGGGCACGGGAGTGTGGGTGGTGAAAACCACCTCCCGGGAAACCCTGGGTACGGCCTGGTCAAAGCTCAGTCCCTCATCCTGCATGCGGCCGCGGATCGCTTCCAGCACGGCAAACCCGCTGTGGCCTTCGTTGAGGTGCAGAACGCCGGGTGTGATGCCCATGGCGCGGAGCGCGCGGAAGCCGCCAACGCCCAGCAACAATTCCTGCCGGATCCGGATGCGCGAGTCCCCGCCATACAGGCGCGAAGTGAGCTCGCGGTCCTCGGGATGGTTCCCTTCAATGTTGGAATCGATGAGCAGCAAATCGCAGCGTCCCACCTTCATGCGCCAGACTTTGGCGCGGATCGGTCCGCCGCGGGTTTCGACTTGCACAGTGACTGGTTCGCCGTTCGAGCCGATGGCGGCTTCCATGGGCAATTTGCTGATGTCGGTCTGAATATATTCTTCTTGCTGCCAACCGGTGCGATCGAGGCGCTGTCGGAAATATCCCTGGCCATAAAACAAGCCGATACCGATGAGTGGAATTCCCAGGTCAGAGGCGCTCTTGATGTGGTCGCCAGCCAGCACACCGAGTCCGCCGGAATATTCCGGGATGGAAACGTGCAAACCGAATTCGGCGGAGAAGTACGCGACCGGACGAGGCCGCAGGACCCCGGCGTGCCTTGCCCCCCAAGTCCGGTCCGCGGCTAGATATTCGCGCTGGCGGCGGTAGGCATAGTTAATCCGGCTATGAAGCACGAGTTCTTGGGCACGACGCTCCAGCACCGCCAGCGGAATTTCCGATAATAGCGAGACCGGATTGTGATTGAGCTGTCTCCAGCGTATTGGATCGAGATCCCGGAACAGGCTGCTGGTGTCGTGGTCCCAGCACCACCACAAGTTGCGGGCCAGCGCCCAAAGCCTTTCCTGGGCAGGCGCGATGAAGCGATCCAGAGTGCGAGCCTCACTTACCGCGGGCGCAACCTGAGCCGCGGCCTGGGTGAGCATACGGACTTCGTCTTCGCGAAAGGCCCGGGGAGCGCTGGTTTGAACCACTAAGACTCCCTGCAGAACACCGCGATCGATCAATGGAACTCCGAGGAAAGAATGATAGCCGTCTTCCCCCGCCTCACTGAAATATTTGAAGCGCGGGTGCTGGTTGGCGTGCTCTTCGGCCACCGGACGCACCTGCTCGGCCACCAGGCCGGCGAGACCTTCGTGGATGGCCATGCGAAGCGTGCCAATGCATTGCGGACGAAGTCCGACGGTCGCCGCCAGCACCAGGTTGGCGCGGTCGGGCTCCAGCAGATACACCGAACAGACGTCGGTCTGAAAACGCTTGGCAATCAGGGCGACTACATTCATGAGAGTCTCGGCAGGTTTGCCGCCCTCGGCCGCCAGATTGCCGATCTCCTCCAGGGTCAAGACGTAACTGTCATCATGCGCAGGAGCAATTTGGCTCATGTTTTGAATTCTCTCGTGGTCGGGGTTCAATTTGGCATCAGGCGCTGCTGGTGCGCACCTCTTCAGTGTACCCGCTGAGCCAAAGGGCGACTAGGTTACGACTGTGCTTCCTCGCCGGCGCGCAGGGTTCTGCCCTGCAGGCTGCAACTCTGACAACAACAAAAGAAACCGGGCAGCGAGCCCCGCGCCGACGTGAGAGAGCGTGATTCGGCACTCACGCCAAAGGCAAAGTTCCAGCGTGGTCAGGATTTCAGATTGGGAAGTCCCCAAGAAATAACTCTAGAAGCCGGATTCGAACCAAGTCCAATCGAAATTGTGTATCGGACGGATGCAAATCACGATTCAAGGTTGAGGCAAGCGCCGGCATCGCGTGAATTGCGAGTCTTCTGGAAGGTGAGCCGGGTATGAACGAATTGCGCGAGGCACCGGACAATTTGCCGCAGGCGAAAACGTAAACTATTCGTAACTCTCACAAAATACGTAGCCTCCAGTTTTGGCAAATCAACTGCAGTCACCTGATGCGCCTAACCCTTTCCAGGAGGACTGCATGCCTGCAATGGTTTCTGATGATTGGAGACAACTGGCAGAAGCGGCACGCGATGAACAGGATCCCACGAAGCTCAGGCAGTTGATCGAGCAGTTAAATCGCGAGTTGAAAGAACGCGCCGAGAGCCTGCATCCGCGGTCGAGTGAAAATGCTGACTGACCTGCCAAGGGCCCTGTGCTGACCCAGCTCACGCTGACCCAGGTCTCAGTTCAGGTTGCGGAAAAATCCTACGGTCGTTTCCTCAGCGACTTCCAGCCGCCGGCGTGAATCGTCATTTCATCAGGGTTGTCGCGCCCCAAAGGGAGTGGTGCAATAGCCGGGCAGTTAGCCGGCTGCCACCCGCAGAGGTCATCCTGAGGCTCCAAGGTTCGCGTATAGTCATCTCTTCTGAACTTCAAAGCCGGAGATGAGGAGCAACTCGTGATCGGGTGCCACCGTAACCTGCTCTTGCTGGTCCTGTCTGCCATGGCGTTCTCTCATGCGGCAGTTGCTCAAACAGCCGCGGCCCAGCCGGAAGTCCTGGTGGTTGATGCCGCGGCGCCGGCTCATCCTTTTCCTCATTTCTGGGAGCACATGTTTGGATCGGGCCGGGCCAGCCTAAGCCTGCGGGAAAGCTATCGCCAGGACCTGCGCCAGGTGAAGCAAGTGACGGAGGTGGAGTACGTCCGCTTCCACGCTATTTTTCTCGACGAAATGGGCGTGTACGACGAGGACAGCGCGGGCCGGCCGGTTTACAACTTCTCTTATGTTGACCAGGCCTACGACGGTCTTTTGCAGAACCGAGTGCGTCCTTTCGTCGAGCTTAGCTTTATGCCCAAGAAGCTGGCGTCCAAGGATGCGCCCCATGCGTTCTGGTACAAGCAAAACGTAGCGCCTCCGAAAGATTGGGCTAAATGGGACGCTCTGATTTACCAGTTTACGAAACATCTGGTGGAGCGGTACGGCGTGGACGAAGTCCAGAAGTGGTACTTCGAAGTCTGGAACGAGCCCAATATTGATTTCTGGGTTGGGGAACCGAAGCAGGCGACCTACTGGGAACTTTACGATCACAGCGCGGCCGCAGTGAAGCGAGTGAGCCCGCGTCTGCGCGTGGGAGGTCCGGCCACAGCCCAGGCCGCGTGGGCCGACGCCTTCATTCAGCACTGTGTTGAGAAGCACGTGCCGGTTGATTTTGTTTCCAGTCATGTGTACGGGAACGATAGCGCACCCGACGTGTTCGGCACCCACGAAAGTATCCCGCGTGACCGCATGGTGTGCCGGGCGGTGAAGAAAGTGCATGACCAGATCAAGGCCTCGCCGCGTCCCAGCCTTCCGCTGATTTGGAGCGAGTTCAATGCCAGTTACAAGAACGAGCCTGAGATCACCGACTCGACATATATGGGCCCGTGGATGGCCGACACCATTCGCCAGTGCGACGGGCTGGTGGATGAGATGTCGTACTGGACTTTTTCCGACGTCTTTGAAGAGCAGGGAGTGGTGAAGAAGCCCTTTTACGGAGGCTATGGCCTGATCGCTGCAGGTAGTATTCCGAAACTGTCGTTCACAGCGTTCAGGGTGCTGCATCAACTGGGTCGTGAACGCATTACGCTCGATTCCGACTCCGCGCTAGCGACCCGCGCCTCGGACGGCTCCCTGGTTGTGGCAGTGTGGAATCTTGTTCCTCCTGATCAGCTTTCTTCAAACCAGTCGGGATCGGCGAAGACCGTAGTAATAAAGATCAAGAATCTGGGCGGAGTGCGCCAGGCGTATATTTCCAGAGCCGATGGGGAGCATGGCGACCCGCGTCCGGTTTACGAAAAGATGGGGTCGCCTATTTATCCCACGCAAGCGCAATTGCAGAAGCTGCGTGAGCCCGCTTTGCCGGGTTCGCCGGAGGTCCAACCACTAAAAGACGGAGAACTGAGTCTGACCCTGCCGGCGAATGGTTTGGCGGTGATTGCGATCAGGTAGCTTGAGGCGGTTTGCGCAGGATGCAGGGCCATCGGGAAGCCAACGCCATAGACTGGGCGTAACTCTATGGCAGGACAAACCTTACAGCGTTAAGAGGCATCTACAACCGGCATAGTTGGCGGATCGACTCGGCCGGCTCAAGTCCGTTCGGATGGGCGATTTATCACATACTTTGCAGGGATGACTACAAGAAACTGTCGAAGTTGATTAGGATTCTTGCATGGCGGAGCACCAGGGTTTCTGGAGCAGTTGGCAGGAGCGTCTTACGGCGCTGCGCAATACTCCACCTGTTCTTAAAATCGTTTGGCAGTCCGGACCCGGGGTTGTAATTTTCGGACTGGTTTCCCGTCTCTTCGCCTCGTTATTGCCGCTGGTTCTGCTGTGGATTCCGAAACTGATCGTTGACGCCATCATCCATGCCAGGGCCGCAGATCAGCCGGTGTCACCCCGGCTATGGTGGCTGGTTGCGGCAGAATTTGGCTTTGCCGTCTTAGGCGGTATCCTCGGCCGGGCCATTGATTACTCGGACTCGTTGCTGGCGGACAAATACACCCGCCACGTAAGCATTCAGGTAATGAAACACGCGGCCGAACTGGACCTGATCGCTTACGAAGACCCGGTTTTCTATGACCGGCTGGAGCGGGCGCGGGTGCAGGCAACCGATCGCCTGGGGATGATTCAGCAGATCGGGCGGTTAGTCCAGTTGGTGATTACAACCATCACGCTGTCGGTCACCATCGTTGTCTATTCGCCGTGGTTGATGTTGTTGCTGATTGCGGGAGTGCTTCCCGCGTTCCTGGGCGAAAGCCACTTTGCCTTTCTGGGATACGCCAAGAATTTCCGCCAGACCCCAGTTCGGCGCCAGTTGGATTATCTGCGGTTGGTGGGTGGCAGCAAGGAAGCCGCCAAGGAACTGAAGTTATTTGGACTCAGTAGATTTCTCACCCAACGCTTTACCCAGCTCTCCGACCGGATTTATGAAGAGAACGTCGCCCTGTCGCGGCGGAAGTTGCTTGCCGGGGGTTTTCTCTCGGTGATCGCCTATATGGGCTACTACTCGGCCTATGTATTCGTGATATGGAAGACGTTGACGGGCGCCTACAGCATCGGAGTTTGGTACTTATTGTCGGGCGCGATCCTGCAGGCTAGCAACAACCTTCAGCAGATTTTTTCCACTCTTTCGGGCATCGCAGACCAGGCTCTTTTCCTGACCGACTTGCTGGCCTTCTTTGCTATGCAGCCGACCATCCGGTCCAAGCCGGATGCGCTGCCCGCGCCCCGGCCGATCGTTCGCGGATTTGAATTCCGGAGTGTCTCGTTTCGTTATCCGGGAAGCTCGCGGCTGGTCTTGAATGGACTGAACTTCCATCTCCGTCCCGGAGAACGGGTTGCGCTGATTGGAGAGAATGGCGAGGGCAAGACCACGATTGTGAAGCTAATTACGCGGCTCTACGATCCCACCGAGGGACAGGTCCTGCTCGACGGTGTCGACCTTAGAGAGTATCGTCTGGAGGACCTGTATCGTGAAATTGGTGTTATCTTTCAAGATTTTATGCGTTACGAGATGACGGCGCGAGAGAACATCGCCGTGGGCCGGATTGAGGAAATTGACGATCTGAAAATGCTCGAAGCAGCCGCCAGCAAAAGTCTGGCCGACGGGGTGATTGCGAAGCTGCCAGGAGGCTATGAACAGATGCTGGGCCGGCGCTTCGAGACGGGCCTGGATCTTTCCGGCGGGGAGTGGCAGAAAGTTGCCCTGGCGCGCGCTTATCTGCGCGATGCGCAACTTCTGATTCTGGACGAGCCCACCGCGGCGCTCGACGCGCGCAGCGAGTTCGAGGTTTTCCAGCGCTTTGCCGAGCTCACGGCGGGGAAAATGGCGCTCTTTATTTCGCACAGATTCTCTACCGTGCGCATGGCTGACCGCATCGTAGTGCTGGAGAGCGGAAGCATCGCCGAAGAGGGAAGTCACGATGAATTGGCAAGCCTGGGCGGACGGTACAAGGAAATGTTCGAAATGCAGGCTGCCAGTTATCGTTAGTAATTCAGTAGTAATTCAGTGCGAGTAACTCGGTGCGAGTAATTCCGCGCGTGGTCATACAAGTATTCGCGGGCAAGAATTTCACACCTCATGCCGCCAGATACCCATATCGAGATGTTGGCCGCTGACGCTGAGCGTCTGCCGGAGCTGCCCAAAGAGACCGCAGCTGATTTGGACGCACTGGGCGCGGCCGCGGCCGACCTGGGACGCAGACTTGTCTGGCTGCCAGGAACGCACTCCTACCGTTTTTTCTCTGAGCGCCATCGTGCGCTGCGCCAGGCTCTCAAGTCGGTGTTGACGGCGTTTCGGGGGCCGTTGCCGAAGAAGCCTATCGGGGACGACTTTCGCTGGCTGTACGACAACCTCCGCCTTTTGCATTCCGACCTGCGAGGCCTGAAGGAAGGTTTCAAGTTAGTTAGGAAGCTTCCTCATGTCCGCACTCCCGATGGTGCGGTGACCCCGCGAGTACTGGCTCTGGCTGCGGGATTTCTGCCGGCCACAGGTTACGAGTTCAGCGAAAGGTCACTCAACGGTTATGTGCAGGCTTTTCAGCAGAGTACGACGCTAAAGCTGCACGAACTGTGGGCGTTGGTTCCAGCGCTGAAACTGGTCCTGCTGGAAGAGATCGCGGCCCGCGGATCGAAAGTTGTGGCGGATCCGGAGAGCTCGTACGGAGTCGGGGTGTGTGTGCGCAGTCTGCGGGAGATTTCCCAGACTGGCTGGAAGGAGGTCCTTGAACCGCTTATCCTTTTCGATCGCGTTCTACGCGAAGATCCCGCCGGCGCCTACCCCCGAATGGATTTTGAGAGTCGCGATCTGTACCGGACCGAGCTGGCAAAGATCGCCGCGCACTCTGATTTGACCGAGATGGAGATTGCGGCAACGGCACTCGCGCTGGCCCGGGCGGCGCAATCAGGGCAGCACGCCAGCCCACGTCTACAGGCGCGTCATGGGCACGTGGGCTACTATCTGGTTGGGGACGGAGTCTCCGCTCTCGAAGAGAGGGTGGGCTTTCAGCCTTCACTGGGACGGCGAATCGCGTCCTTCCTGAGGCGGCATCCCAACGAGTTTTATCTTCCCGGGACGGAAGTGCTCACGCTCGCCATCATGTCAGCGATAGTACTGCTTCTGACTAACACTTATACCTCTCCCGAACTCATTTTCTTCTCCATGGGCATGCTGCTTCTGCCGTGTTCACAGGGCGCGATTCAGTTGGTGAACTACCTGGTTACGTCCCTGCTGGAACCGCAAATTCTGCCCAAGCTTGATTTCTCGGAAGGAGTTCCGGCTACTTGCACGACGCTGGTGGCCATTCCCAGCCTGCTGTTCAACCGAGAGCAAGTGAACCGGCTGGTGGAGGATCTGGAAGTGCGGTTTCTGGGCAACCATGATCCCAATATTTATTTCGCGCTGCTCACCGATCTGCCGGATTCCCCTGAACCCTCGAGTGAGGAAGACCCGCTGATCGATTACGGTGGGCAGTTGATACGCGAACTCAATGAAAAGTACGCCGGACAGGGGAAGGGATCATTTCTGCTTTTCCATCGCCACCGGGTCTACAACCCGCGCGAAAGAGTGTGGATGGGTTGGGAGCGAAAACGTGGCAAGCTGATGGATTTGAACAAGCTGCTACGGAATGAGCACGACAGTTTTCCGGTGAAGGTGGGAGATCTTTCCATCTTGCCGCGGATCCGCTTCGTGATCACGCTGGACTCGGACACGGAATTGCCTCGCGGATCGGCCGTTCGCATGATCGGGGCGATGGCCCATCCTCTGAACCAGGCGATCATCGATCCGGATCCAGAAAAAAATGTCGTGGTTGCTGGCTATGGCATCCTGCAGCCCCGCGTCGGAGTGAGTGTGCAGAGCGCCTCCCGTTCCCGGCTGGCTAGCCTCTATTCAGGAGAGACGGGCTTTGATATCTATACTCGCGCCATCTCCGACGTATACCAGGACCTTTACGGAGAGGGCATCTTTGCCGGGAAGGGTATCTATGAAGTGGATACGGTGCAACGTGTACTGGATCGCCGCTTTCCGCGCAACGCGTTGCTCAGTCATGACCTGATCGAAGGCGCCTATGCGCGCGCGGGCCTGGCCACCGACATCGAGATCATTGAAGACTATCCGTCGCATTACAGCGCCTACAACCGCCGCAAACACCGCTGGTTGCGGGGCGACTGGCAAATCACGGGATGGCTTTTATCACGGGTGCCGGATGAATCGGGGCGGAAGGTTCCGAATCCCATCTCACTGGTTTCGCAGTGGAAGATTCTGGATAACCTGCGTCGCAGCCTGGTCGAGCCTGCAACTTTTCTGCTGCTGGTGTTCGGCTGGCTGGTGCTGCCGGGAAATCCGCTGTACTGGACACTGGCGACGATCGGAATTCTGTTTGTGCCGGCGTGGTTTCAGTTTGCCTTCAACCTGATAAAAGCCGCGGTCGAGCGCAAGCCTGAAATGGTCAAAGAAGCCCGCTCCGCTCTGATTACGGCAAACGCCGGCATATTCTTCACCTTGTGTTTCCTGCCACACCAGATGTTGCTTTCGCTCGACGCGGTGGTGCGAACGCTGGTCCGGCGGTTGGTGACGCGCCGGCGGCTGCTCGAATGGGAGACCGCGGCGGAGACGGAACTGAGCACGCGCAAGCGGACTCCAGTGGATACTTATCTCGACTGGATGCCAGTGCTGGCGCTTGGATTGGGCGTTCTCGTGTTCTTCGCCCGCCGCCACGCTTTTTACGCCGCCCTGCCGATCTTGCTGCTGTGGGGTTGCAGTAAATGGATTTCAATGTGGTTGAACCTGCCTTCGATCGCAACTCACAACGAAACGTCCGACAAGGACGAGTGGTTTCTCGGCAGCGCCGCCCTGCGCACCTGGCGGTATTTTGCTGAGTTCAGTACGGCAGAGCACAACTGGTTGATCCCAGACAATGTGCAGGAAGAGCCTGCCGCCATTGCAGCGCGCATCTCGCCCACCAATCTGGGCTTTCTTCTCAACGCCCGCCAGGTGGCCTGCGAGTTTGGCTTTCTAACCGTTCCTGAATTTGCCGAGCAGACTCTGCGGACGTTGGCGACCGTGGCTAAGCTTCCGCGGTCTCACGGGCACCTACTCAACTGGTATGACACGCGTACACTGCAACCGCTTCAGCCGGGATTTGTTTCTTCCGTGGACAGCGGCAACCTGGTTGCATCGCTGTGGACCTTGCAGCAGGGCTGTGTGGATCTTTTGCATCGTCCGCTGCTGGAGCGACAGTTGGCCGAAGGCCTGGCGGATCATCTCCGAATTCTGGCCGACCGGCATGCGTTTCCCCAGAAGCGCTTCAGGATATTTGAAACCCAGATGAAGAAGAGAAGCTGGCTTCAGCGCCTGCTGGCTCCTTCTGAAGAAGGACTCCTGGAGATTCATTCCGCCACGGTGCACTCGAAGCATGAGGCGGAGGTTCGCTGGTTCGCTGCCGAGTCTCTTTCCCGGCTCAGAAATCTCAGGAAAGCAGTGCAGGTTTATGTGCCCTGGATGCTGCCCGAGTTTGTTCCGCTGTGGAATGACTCCACCCTTGACTTCAAATTCGATTCGCGAAGCCTGACGGTCGAAAGATTGCCAGAAATCGTGGACGCGCTGAGCGCCCGTCTGCGCTTTGCTCTGGACCACGCCAACGGCTCGGGGGACCGCAAGGCGCTGTATCAACGACTGCAGGCCATGTTGCCAGAGGCGCGTTCAAGGGCACTAGGGCTGATCAGAGATCTGAAACAAGTTGCCAGCACGGCGGGGAAGTTCGCCGACAATATGGACTTCAGGTTCCTTCTGGATCCGCGGCGCAAGTTGCTGTCGCTCGGTTTTGATACCGAATCAGGGAAACACCCGTCTGCGTGTTACGACTTGCTGGCTTCGGAGGCACGCATCGCGGTGTTTGTCGCGATCGCGAAGGAAGACATACCCCAGGACGTCTGGTTTCAGTTAGGGAGGTCGCACACCCGCGAGCACGGACTTCCGGTTCTGCTTTCCTGGACCGGCACCATGTTCGAATATCTGATGCCGGTGCTTTGGATGCGAACCTATCCAAATACGCTCCTGGATAATTCGCGCATTGCGGCGGTGCGGCTGCAGCAGATTTACGCAGCTGAAATGGGTGTGCCATGGGGGATTTCTGAGTCGGCCTACGCCAAGAGGGATGAGGCGGGGAACTACCAGTACCAGGCTTTTGGTCTCCCGCGGATCTCACTGCGTAACGGTGAACCGGAAGCGCTAGTCATCTCGCCGTATTCCACTTTCCTGGCTCTGCATGTTGATCCCACGGGAGCGATGCGTAACCTGCGTCGCATGGCCGCCGATGGATGGTTGAGCTCCTACGGGTTCTACGAGGCGGCCGATTATTCTTCCACCGGTCGCCACTCCTGGCGCCACCGTCATGAATTGGTACGCTGCTGGATGGCCCACCATCAGGGTATGAGTTTGCTGGCGATGGCCAACTTTTTGCGCGATGGAGTGGTGCAACACTGGTTTCACAACGACCGGCGGGTCCAGGCCACGGAACTCCTGTTGCACGAAAAACCGGCAGCCAACGCACGGCGTGAGTTCGACGGCACTGCGGCGTGAAAATTTGAGGTGCAGGCAGAGCGCCTTAGGGTTTGTGGCTGTGGGTACGCCAGAAGGTACGCCCTGATACGAATCGCTCGCCAGTCCACGAAGAAAAACAAAGTCGGACGGTTGTAGGCGTTCAGGAAGTCTTTGAAACTGAGGATAATTTGGCGCCGGGCCCGCTATGAACTGGCGGAATTCTGGTATTCATCCACCAGATCGCCGTCTGGCAGTTCGAGACCCCAGTTGTCGCCCGCGGAACTGAGTCCTTCCAGGCCCACCTGATACTCACTGGTTCCATCGAGAGGCTTTACCCAAACGACGCGGAACTGAATCCTGCGCTGACGATATTGCAGGGTGAGTTTATCTCCAGTTTGCAATACATGGTGAATCGCGCCCAGGCGAGCGCCATTGGGAGTAATGTCCAGGGTGTGGACCAATTCGTTGACCGGGTTGTTGGCGGCGTCTTTCCCGGAAATTCGCACCGGCAATACTACTTTGATACGTTTGTGTCGACGCTGTCCGATGCCTTTTCCCACGTGCGTCCCCCAAGTGCGGCTAGATGAGCTCATTGTCGCCCTGCTGACAAGCGGCATTTGAGGGGCCATTGAGTCGTCGGACGAAAAATTCTATGCCCCTCGCAGAATCAGGTATTTAGGTGGACGTTGCGGACTTGCTCGGTGCGGATTCCGCCCACGACTGACACTCCCAAGCAAGCCCGATTGACAATTCTTGTCAATATCGCGTGCGGCCATCGATTTTGCAACCTCCAGTGAATCGTGCCCGGTTTTACCCGGCGCAGAGTTGCGGCTATGATGTCGGGCATGTCTACCAAAGTCCGCTGGGGAGTTCTGAGCACGGCTGCCATCGGGGTTAAGAAAGTTATTCCGGCGATGCAGAAAGGCGAGTGGAGTGAGGTCACGGCGATTGCCTCGCGCGACATCCACAAAGCTGAAGCCGTAGCGCAGGCGCTGGGCATTGCCAGGGCCTATGGATCCTACGAAGAGCTTCTGGCCGACCCCCAGATTGAGGCGATTTACAATCCACTCCCAAACCAGCTGCACGTCCCCTGGTCGATCAAGGCTGCGGAAGCGGGTAAGCATGTCTTGTGCGAAAAGCCGCTGAGCCTCACGGTGTCGGAAGCCAGAACACTCCTGGCGGTGCAGGATCGCACCGGACTGAAGATGGGCGAGGCCTTCATGGTCCGCACCCATCCGCAGTGGTTGCGCGCCCGCGAGCTGGTCAAGTCGGGCCGGATTGGTCCCCTCCGTTCGATGGTGGGTTTCTTCAGCTATTTCAACGTCAACCCCGCGAACATCCGCAATATTCCTGAATGTGGTGGGGGCGCGCTGATGGACGTCGGATGCTACCCCATCACCACCTCGCGGTTCATGTTCGGCGAAGAGCCTTCGCGGGTTCTCGGGTTGGTCGAGCGAGATCCGGTGATGAAGGTGGACCGGCTGACCTCAGCCATCCTTGACTTCCCTTCGGGGCAATCCACCTTTACTTGCAGTACCCAGCTTGTGCCTTACCAGCGGATGCAATTCTTAGGGACGAAGGGCCGCATCGAGATCGAGATCCCGTTCAATGCTCCCAATGACCGGCCATGCCGGATCTTCATCGACGATGGAGGCGAACTCTTCGGCAGTGGCATTACCACCGAGAGCTTTCCCACCTGCAACCAGTACACCGTTCAGGGTGACCTCTTCTCCAAGGCTGTGCGCGATGGCGGTGAAGTCCCGGTTCCACTCGGGGACGCCGTTAAGAACATGGCGGTGATCGAAGCTATTTTCCGCTCGGCGGAATCGGGCCGGTGGGAAACGCCCTAAGGCGGCACGATTGAGAAAAAACAGGGCGACCCGGCTCTAGGGCTCGCGTTCGACGTACTTGTCCGGGAAAATGAAGATTCCTCTTGCCAGGTCTGACCTGAGGGTTTCCTCTCGATAGAATCGATCTAAGACGCCACCCTTCCAAGTCAGAAGGTCGGGGTTGTCTTCGGCGAATTCTTCCCAGTTCTGCGTCCTTGCCGCCCGCGCCATGCGCTCCCGAATCAGAAAAATGTAAGCCCAGGTGATGGTTTCGTGATACAGCTTCGATTTCCCGTGTGCGGCTGCGAATCGCTGCAAGGCGCTGGAAAACGCGTGCAGGGCCTCCAGGGCGGGGTGTCCGGTGAGATAGAGGAACGCTACCCGGACGTGTTCGGAGTGATGAAAACACTCCAGGGGAAGCGTAGCCTGCTCGAATTGTTCCATCAGCTTCTGATCGGTCATTTCGTGATCGGTCAATTTCTGATCTGTCATGGGTCCTCATGCCAAGCTCAAGATGCCATGCTCAAGAACGGCGCGCCGTAGCCTCCCGCTGGCGTGGCGATTCCGGGCGCCTGGATTCCTTCAAGCGATGGCTGGCACTCGAGTCCAACTCCAGGCCATAGAAATGTTTGAGCTCTTTGATCTGATTGAGAGACCCCTGGCTGAAAGGGGTCTTACCGTCAAAAGCGTGCAAAACAATTCCCTCCAGCAGATCGCCCAGCGTCAGATCGTGGTACTCGGCAAACCCCTTGAGCACTTTGAGCAGGCGCTTTTCCATCCGCACTCCGGTTTGAACGCGCTCAACCAAGAAGCTGCTGCTCTCAGTCATGTGGTACCAGTGTACCAAGGTAACATGCGGAACGCAAGCTGAGGCTCAGAGAGTAGTGCCTTAGTTCGAATTCTAGTGGCAATCGTCGCAGGGTTCCCCCGTAGCGCCTCCCCGTCCCTCCTTCCCGATGATGGGAACCATGATAAGAGCGGCGATTGGGTCAGCCCACCGCCAGCCAAGAAGCGGCTTAAGAAGTAGGCCGCCGAGCAGGATTGCTGACAAATAGGCGCAGATAGAAGTTTGTCGAGAATCGGCGTGTAGCGCCCGGCTGTTGACTCCAGCCGTCGTTCTCCGCTTCGCTCTGGCCAGCAGCGGCATGACGATCAACGAAAGAACGGAGAGCAGGATGCCAATAATGCTGCGCTCTGGCCGTTCGTGAGAAATCAAAGTCTTGGCAGCATCGAAGGCGACGTACGCCAACAGCAGTATGAAGCTCACGCCAACAAGCTTCAGGGCTCTGCGCTCGACTGCCTCAGTATCTTGGCCGCGGAGCTCAGAGTACAGCCGCCAGAGCAATACGCCGCCCGACGCAGCTTTCGACGCCCGAGTCTATAGCGAAGCCCATTATGGCAACGCTTCCGGCCAGCACACCACTGAGAATGGCGACGATGCCCTCTAAGATGTTCCATCCCACGGTGAGGTGTTCAAGGCGATTCCACGACCTGCCGCAGCTTGACGGGTTAAGGATGTCGGAAGCCATTCCTTCATGCTAGCGCAGGCCGCTCTTTTCGTGCGGCAGCCTGCTAACTCATCCAGCCTCCGAACCTGATCTGCGATCTCCGGCTTCCAGCGCGGAGGGAACCCGGAAAGTCTGACCCACGCGGCGGAGAGAATTGCTCTCGGGTTTCCGGTTGTTGAAGGTTCTAACTGCACTTCCAAAGCTGCTTGATCCCATTCGCACCACGACGCAATAGATTTCTCTTATCTCCTCCATAAATTTAAGTTTTTAAAAGTATTTGTGATAGGCGCGAAAAGAATTATGCATTGGACTCGCACAGGTAGTGGGCGCTACTGTCCACTCGCTGAGTACAAGGCTGTGATGCTGTCCACCACAGAACATGGCCCGGGGAGAAACGGAGCAGTCTAGATGAAGAGAGCCTTCCGACGGAGGGTTGTGATTTGTGCGATGAGCTTGGGAATTATTTCCGGATCGGTGAGTCAGGTCTTCGCTCAGGCCGACCCGGCGCCGCAGTCGTCGCCGGACTTGGCCGGCCGCATTGATTCCTTGGAAAAACAACTGGCGGATCTGAAAAGCGAATTGGCGGCGCAGAAAGCTGCCCCGGCCGCCCCGGCCCCTGCGCCCGCTGAGGCTGCGGTTGCCGCCGCAACACCGGCAGCCGCTCCCGCACCTACGGGCTTGGCCGGTCTGCTCGGGCCGACCACGTTGAGCGGGTTCGTAGACGTCTACTACGGCTATAACTCAAATCAGCCCGCGGGCCGTACGACGGCACTCCGCAACTTCGACATTAACTCAGGCCAGTTTGGGTTGAATATGATCGAACTGATCGCCGACAAGCCCCCCGATGCGACCGCGAGCCGGGTTGGCTATCATGTCTCGCTTGGCTTTGGACAAGCGATGAATCTGGTGAATGGCACCGAGGTGGCCTCGCCAAATCTGCCTGGAACCCCAGTTGGAAAGCCGCCGTCTACCATCACGAACTTCGACCAATATCTCAAAGAAGGTTATCTCTCGTATCTTGCGCCTGTAGGTAAGGGTCTGCAAATCGACGCAGGGAAGTTTGTTACCAACGCGGGCGCAGAAGTCATTGAAACCAAGGACAACTGGAACTACTCGCGCGGTCTGCTTTTTTCTTGGGCCATCCCCTACTTCCATTTCGGGGTGAGGGCGAAGTACACATTCAACAGCAAGGCCTCGCTGAGCGCTTTCCTGCTGAACGGCTGGAACAACACGGTCGACAACAACAGCGGCAAGACCACGGGCTTCACTCTTGCTCTGAATCCGACCAAGAAGCTCGGTTTGATCGAGAACTATTACGTGGGACCGGAACAGGCGAATGACAACTCAGATTTCCGCCATTTGACTGACACTGTCGTTACTTACAACCCAACCGCGAAGCTTTCCCTCATGGCTAATTACGATTACAGCCATGATCGCGTGGTGGGGTCGAATCCAGGCTTACCGACAGTTGCGGCTCCGGTGTGGTGGAGCGGTTTTGCTGGATATATCAAATATGCCCCCAACGCTAAGTGGGCGGTCGCCACACGCGGCGAATGGTTCAAAGATCACAATGGGTTCTCAACGGGTACGGCGCAGAACCTGGGCGAATTTACACTGACGCTCGAGCGCATGCTGGCCAGTAAGATCATCACCCGACTGGAATTCCGCCGCGACATGTCGGACCAGGATGTTTTCCCGTACCGTACCGGGCTATTGAAGGACGCGCAGAACACCGTAACGCTGGGCATGGTGTACGCGTTCAGCAGTGCGGATGCGAAGTAGCACGAGGAGATTGGCTTGAAACACAAACATCTTTACCCAACGACCGAAATGATCCGCTGGACAGATGATGAACGATTTTTACCCAGCGGCAGTGATGCCGCTGTTACGTGGGCCAGCGGCTTGGGCTCAACTCAAACCACCCCTAGTACCAGCACCCAAGCCGCGCCCGCGCCAAGAGTGGATTGCAGCACGAACGTAAGCACGTTGAACGCATGGTTGGATCTTTTGACAAATCAACTAACGGAGCGAAGCTATGACTGTTGATTCAAGAAAGGGCCCGAAGTTGTCTCTGGCCCAGAAGTTTTCGAGGCTTGCGGTTCGATTGCGGGACCCGGAGTGGCGTCGGTATGGCAGGCTTTTGCTTGCCGGCAAAGCAATGGGCGTTGGGCTGGTTCTGCTGATAATCACTGTCGTCTCAGGCGTCTTCTTCAGCCATGTCCTCGCGGCTGATGCCGAGGTCAAAGCGGCTGACGTCGTCAACCCGGTTAACACTGCATGGACGTTAATAGCCGCCTTCCTGGTGTTCGGCATGCAGGTCGGGTTCACCATGCTGGAAGCCGGATTCTGTCGCTCGCGTGAAACCGTCAACGTGCTCGTGGAATGCGTAGTGGACACCTGTCTTTGCGGGATTCTCTTCTACGCCATTGGTTTTGCCTTCATGTTTTCCCATGGCAACGGCTTCATCGGCTACCACTGGTTCTTCCTGCAAGGCGCGCCCGCGACCTATGAGACAACCGGCGTTGCGTTTTTGGCAGTCTGGATTTTTCAGTTTGCTTTCGCGGATACGTGCTCAACCATCACCTCGGGCGCAATGATCGGTCGCACTGGATTCGTCGGCGACCTTCTTTACAGCTTCTGCGTCACGGGTTTCATTTACCCAATCATCGGGCACTGGGCTTGGGGACCGGATGGCTGGCTGGCCTTGATGGGCAGTGACGGCCACTTCTTCCCATCGCTGGGCATGGGCTTCCACGATTTTGCAGGCTCGACTGTGGTCCATACCATTGGCGGATTCATCGCGTTAGCCGGTGCCATTGTTCTTGGGCCACGGCTAGGAAGAAAGTTCAAGCGCGATGGTGGCGCGCCTATGCTGCCGCATGATCTGACAATTGCCGTCAGCGGCGGCCTTATTCTCTGGTTCGGCTGGTATGGGTTCAACCCCGGCAGCACCCTCTCGGCGATGGACTTTGTGGGCATCGGTCGCGTGGCCACAAATACGACCTTGGCTGCCTGCGCAGCCGGTCTCACCTCGATCTTCTATGGTTACTTGAAATTTAAGAAATGGGATGCCAGCTACACCACGAACGGATTTCTGGCTGGGCTGGTTGCTATTACTTGCCCCTGCTATTGGGTAAGTCCGACGGGCGCGGTCCTGCTCGGCGGGATCGCTGGAGTTCTGGTCATCATGGGCGTCGATCTCCTGGAATGGCTACGCATTGATGACCCCATCGGTGCGGTGCCCGTACATGGGTTCTGCGGCATCTGGGGAACGCTGTCGCTTGGCCTGTTTGCCTGTGGCCAATACGGCGCAACCGGACCGATCTCGCCTGACAACTCCGCGCCCCTGAAAGGATTG
>Ga0099829_10000262_pt1 | contig 26920 bp, 28 predicted proteins | sample CZO8metaG_3_FD_79336 | JGI IMG/M metagenome (GOLD analysis project Ga0099829, IMG submission 79336) | Vadose zone soil microbial communities from the Eel River Critical Zone Observatory, Northern California, USA - CZOApr15con2H2.8 metaG | ecosystem: Environmental > Terrestrial > Soil > Vadose...
ACTTGACGGCAGCGAGCACAGGCGGCAGTTTTGGACCTAATCAGGCCCTTCTGCTCCTGTTTACGACACCGAAAGTAGGCATTCTTTGGCACCTGTCAAGACCGAAAGTGGACCGAAGCTAGTCCCTCTAGGGGACCGGCTGGCGGTTCTCCTCGACGTGTTCAGCCCTTGGGAAGGCATCTCCTTGAGCTATCGACAGTTCGCAGCGGCGCTAGGCGGCTCCGTAACTGAAGCTGCCATAAAGAAATGGCCGCATCGGAAGAAATTCCCGGCAGACGTGGCGCGCTTGATCGTGACGAAGGCGAAAGAGCTTGGGATCCCAGACGTTAGCCTCGAGTGGGTCCTGTGGGGGGAAGGAGCAGGTCCCCAAAAGGGAACCAAAAAGGTCCCAGTTGCGGAACTACAGCAACATCGCGAGCTGGCGAACAGCATTGCTGAGGCGCTGCGCTTCGACCTGGCCCATAACGAATTCGGCCAATGGTCGTCCGTCGAGGTTCAGCGAACGGTCATCTGGTCGCTCAAGGATTTGGCGCGGCGGCTCTGGGTGCTGCGGTTTCCGATGAGTGAGACGTTCAAGCTGACGGATGAATGGGGTACGAAGATCGGTTTGCCGAGTCGTTCTCTTGCTTCGACGGCGAGCCCTGATGAGTTTTCCGGGCCCGCGCCAAGCGGTGGCGGGGCGCCGGGCCGATAGCTCAACTGGCAGAGCAACTGACTCTTAATCAGTAGGTTCTCGGTTCGATTCCGAGTCGGCCCATCCTGCGGAATGATCAATGTCCATTGATCAATGTCCATTGATCATTGATTATTGATCATTGTTCACAACCTGGTCTCTCTAATGCCCGTACGCGCGCTCCTCGCCTTCCCGCTGATCCCTGTCCTCGCGGCGGCCCAGCAGCGTCCCCTGCCTCCGCTCCCGCCGCCGCTGCATGTGCAGGTCGACACGGCGCACCGTCGCGTCCTGATCACGGGCGGTCCCTACCGCGTGCCCGTGAGCCAGGAAATGGCTGGGATGATGATGGACATGGCCGCCACCCCGGTGCAGAAGTTCGTGTTTCCGGTGGACGGCTGGCTCCAGGGCTTCCGCGTCGACCTGTTCGATGATCACGGCCATGAGCTGCCGCATCGCCTGGTGCATCACCTGATCATGGTGAACTTCTCGCGCCGCCAGTTCATCTACCCGGCGCTCGAGCGGCTGCTGGGCATTGCGGAGGAGAGCGACACCGGCGATGTACGCATCCCGCGCACCATTGGTGTGCCCATGCGGTCCGGTCAGGACTTGGGGGTGTACGCGACCTGGCACAACGACTCGGGGCCCGAGATCCCCGCCGCCTATTGGCGGATAGTCCTGTACATGGCAAACCCGAGCCTCAGGCCCCGGCCGATCAACGTCCTCCCCGCCTATATGGATGTGAACATCCAGACGAACCCTGAGGAGAACCGCTTCAACGTCCCCCCGGGCCACTTCGAGATCGGCTACGAGTTCACCCCCCCGCTTTCCGGGCATCTCCTGGTGGTAACCGGCCACCTGCACGACTACGGCGTGCTGGTGAAGCTCGTCGATGCCGCGAGCGGTAAGACGCTCGTGCAGGTCAACGCGAAGCGCGACTCCCTCGGCCATGTGCTCTCGATACCGCGCAAGGCGCTCGCGATCCGCGGTGAGGGCCTACAGCTCAAGGCCGGGCATCGCTACCGGGTGGTGGGGGTGTTTGAGAATCCCACTCGCGACACGTCGTACGGCGCTATGGCGCACATGGTCGGCCTGTTCGCCCCGGACCATTACCGGGAGTGGCCCGCGCTCGACCCCGCCGATCCGTACTATCATCGGGACTTGGTCGCTATGCTGGCGAACGGGGCATCGGACTCGGTGATCGTCGGGGGCGGGGTGCCGGCGCCGGAGCGGCGGCACTAACCCTCCTGCGGAATGATGAATGATCAATGTTCAATGATCATTGATCATTGATCGTTGATCATTCGCGGCCTAGCGACGCGTCAGGCTCAGCCCCACTTGTAGGAAGCTCACCCGCGCGCTACTCGCCGCCTGTCCCCCATTGTACTTCACGTCGCCGCCGATTACACCCACCGAATAATGGAAGAATGGTCCTACGAGCCAGTCTCGGCTGAACGGGTATTGATAGCCCACGCCCATCTGCGGCCCGATTCCCGATGAGGTGATGACGACGGTGCCGTCGCTGGCGCGGTGCATGACGTACGCGACGCCGCCCTTGAGGTAGAAGCGGCGACGGATGTTCGGATACCAGTAGGCGGCGGCGCCGATCGACATCAATGTCTGTCTGACTGTACCGTCGCGCTCGCGCCACGCGGCGAGCTCTCCCGCGATCCGCAGCACGCGACTCGTGCTCCCACCGATTGCGGCAAAGGCCGAAATCCCCGCCGGACGATTCGCGGCGCAGATGGCGCAGGACACGCGAGCCCAGCCGGGCGCCACGCCGAAACCGTACCACAACCTGGAGCCGTCGCGCGACGTCGCATCGCCGCGCTGGGCTATCGCGCCGCTCGTGCTGCCAAGCGCGACCGTGAATGCGAGCACCGCAATGCGCAGCATATCGCACTATAACTCAATCACACTGGCCCATTTGGGGGTGACCGCGGTCACGGCTGAGGTCGCAGGAGTGGGGCGAACGTGACAGCGAGGGGAAGCTCGATGAAACACGCACTTTGGTTACTGCTGCTGACCGTGTTCGTCGCCGGATGCGAAACGATTCCGGTGGCGCCCGACTACGGTCCCGCCACCGGCAATGCCGTGTCGTTCGGCATCTGGGCGCCCGGGGCGCGCGATGACTGCACGGCGGCGCAGCATGACGCCTACTCCGTCGTCGGCCCCGATCACAAGCGCTACCCGACGTGGCATCCGCCGATCGATCCGGTCACCGGCTGTTCCTTCGGCCACGATCACGGCCGCGATCCGCGTGGCTCGGCGCTATACCGGGAAGTCGGACCGATTCCCTTCGGGTACGCGAACGAACAACTCGATGTCTACGATCCGCTGACCACACGTCACGAGGACCACTTCGGGCACAAGATCGAGTGGGAGAACAACGTCCCGATGCATTTCGGCAGCAACGCCGCGGACGCGATGTTCGACGTGCACTGCGACGTGCTGACCAAGCTGCATCAGGGCACGCATTCCAAAGACGCGTTCACCAACAACCTGCACGAGCTGGTCTATCACATCCGCTGCACCGACGGGACCGAGATGCACATCACGATGCTCGCCGCGATCGGGACGCCGGGGCAGTTCACGCGCAGCTGCGACGGCGCCGCAATCGCTGTGGGTCCAGCGACGCCGGCGAATTCACCAGACGGCGGTGGACAGCGGATCATTGCGGATCGCACCTGCGTGGTCCGGGACATCCTCGTGCCGGCGGGGCAGGTGTCGGACTTCGGCACACTGCACGAAAGCTGGCAGACGTCGAACTCGATCCGCCGCGATGACGGCCATACGCTGGCGTTCTTCAATCCCTATTTCCAGGTGTCGTTGCCGAGCCGGTTCTACGACCCGGCGTTGCCGGGAATCGTCGGCCGGCCGATCGATGTTTGCTATGAAGTGACGCCGGCGGGAAACCGAGCCAGCGGAGGTGCATGCGCTACCTCGACCAGCAACGGCACGATCCTCGGGATCACATTCGACGATCCGCGCTCTGTCTTTGACGGAGCGGACCGGGTGGTGGACATCAACTCCAACTTCGTGGACAACGCGAGCGGCCCTGTCGTGTGGTTTACGGACCCGTTCGGAAAGCACGGGCAAACGCAGCCGTTCCCTGGATCCATTCGGCAGTTCATCGCCCGGATTAACAACGACCGTGGTGGGCTCGAGCTGAATGGTCCGTCACTGGACGGGGATTTCGGCGGGCCGAGGATCCACGCCCCCAACTAGGTTTCTACTTCCTTCGCGACACAGTCCCGATCGCGTTGATCAAATCGCTCAAGTCGTAAGGCTTTGTCACGGACGGCTGCCCGCAGTTCTCCAGGAAGGACCGCGTTTCCCCCCGCGCCTGATCCCCCGTTACGAAGACGAACCGCTTGGCCACGAGCGGCCGGCCGTTGACCAGCTGCTCGTACATCGCGCGACCGCCGAGGCGCGGCATCTGGAGATCGGTGACGATGGCGTCGAACATATTGTCGCGGTCGCCGAGGCGCTCCATCGCTTCGAGTCCGTTTTCGACGGCGACCACCTGGTGGCCTTCCCGCTCGAGCAGCAACACCATCGCCTGGCGGTTCACCGCGTCGTCGTCGACGACGAGAATCCGCATGCGCGGCAGGGTTTCCGCGGGCGTCGCGAGCGGCGTTTGGGCGCCCAGCAGACTGCGGGGCAGGGTGACGACCACTTCGGCGCCGGTGCTGCCGCCGCGGGGTCGCAGCCGCAGGCTTCCGCCCGCCGACTGCGCCAGCGCCCGGGCCAGTGCGAACTCGACTTCACCGCCGCCGCCTGACTGCGTAAACCGGAACGGCGACACCAGCCGCTGCTCGGCTTCCACCGCCAGCGGGGTGCCGGAATCCCAAAGGGAAACCACCACGGACGGACCGGTCGCGATCGCTTCCAGCCGCAGCTCGCGCGGCGGCTGAGCCGCGCGCAACCGGCGCAGTGAGAAGTCGAGCAGCTTCGTCAACATCTCTGTGAGCTGGGCCATCGGACACGCGACCATCGGCAGGTCACCAGGGACTGCGCGGATCATCTTGACGCCGAGCTCGCGGAAGGTCGACTCGCGCTCGGCGAGAACGCCGTTGATGACCACGGCCGCGTCGCACGGCTCCGCAGCGCCCGCAGGATGTGCGGCGAGCTCCAGGAAGTGACTCGTGATTTCGGCGGCGCGGCGCACCTCGCCGTGCAACAGGACCAGTGCGCGGGCCCGCTCCGGGTCGAGCGGGCTGCCGTGGAGCAGATCGGCCAGCGCCCCGATGGCCGCCAGCCGGTTGTTCAGCGCGTTGAGTACGTTGGCCGCCCCGTCATCGAGGACGACCGGTTTGACCTCAGATGGGGTGGTGCGAGACTTGGGCGGAGGGGCCGCGCGCGCTGGAGGAGGCGAGGGGGCGTGCTGCCTCTGTCTTCCGAGCAGGTACCCGATCAGCGCCCCGACAGCCGCGCCGAAGCCGAACGCAACCCATAGACCCATGAGGGAAAACTATGCGCGGCGCGGGTTTGCGCGAGCAGCGCCGTATCACGGTGGGTTGGCGACGCCCATCACGGTAGTGCTTGATCATCGGGGGGAGCCTCCCTACGTTTCTTCGCCCGCCCTGGTGGTGGAACTGGTAGACACGCTGTCTTGAGGGGGCAGTGCCGCGAGGCGTCTCGGTTCGAATCCGAGCCAGGGCATCAGTTCTCCGTACTCCAGTTCACTCCGCGGAAGATCGTGTCAGCCAAATCGTCTCGCGGCGCGTTCTCGCGCCTTGCGAGCCTCTTCTTCCCGGTTGCGCGGTGCGGCCTTGGTCGTGATCGAATCGACCAACCGTCTGGCTACCGCTGAAACGTCGTCCACCGCAGCGTTGAAGGCCGCCTCGTTGACGTGCGACGGATGCGTCATGCCGCTCAGCTTTCGCACGAACTGCACCGCCGACGCGCGAATCTCCTCGTCCGTCGCCGGCGGCGCGAAGTTCGCCAGCGTCCTGATATTTCTGCACATCGCTCTCTCCCAGTGTGAAACAGATGAAGAGATCAAATATACCCGGCGTCAACGCATGTCCCGACCAACCCACCCTAAAGGGTGGGCGCGGCCGACGCTGTCCTTAAGGACAGTGCATGCCGAGCACAGGCTTTAGCCTGTGAACTCTGCTGTGACCTAACTGGGTCTACCACAACAAGATTTGCGCTTGTCGATTTCCCGGAGCGTCGTTCGTCGTGCGAATGAAGAGGGGAATCGCAGCCATCCATACCTCAACTGCGAAAGTGAGACCGCCATGAAGTTCATCGTGATGGTCAAGGCGAATAAGGACTCGGAAGCGGGCGTGATGCCCGATGAGCGCATGCTCACGGAAATGGGGAAGTTCAACGACGAGCTGCTGAAGGCGGGGGTGATGCTCGCGGGCGAGGGCCTGCAGCCGTCGTCCAAGGGCACGCGCATCAGCTATTCGGGGAGCAAGCGGACGGTGCGCGACGGGCCGTTCACGGAAACGAAGGAGCTCGTCGCGGGCTTCTGGATCTGGCAGGTGAAGTCGCGGCAGGAAGCGCTGGAATGGGCCAAGCGCATTCCCTTTACGCAGGGCGAGGAAGTGGAAATCCGCCAGGTCTTCGAGGCTGAAGACTTCGGTGAGGCATTCACGCCGGAGCTTCGCAAGCAGGAAGAGCGGCAGCGTGCCGCGATCGAACGCAACAAGAACCGCTAAATCGGAGACGACTCAGCATGCGATTCATGACGATCGTGAAGTCGAAAGAAACGTCCACGCCGCCGCCGCAGTCGCTGTTCGACGCCATTGACAAGCTCGGCCAGGAGGCGACGAAGAAGGGCGTGATGGTTGGGTTTGGAGGACTCATGCCGACGGCGCTGGGAGCACGGGCACGACTTGCTGGTGGGAAGATCTCAGTGACCGACGGTCCCTTCAGCGAGGCAAAAGAAGTGATTGGTGGCTTCGCCATCTACGAGGTGCCAAGCAAGGCAGAGGCGCTCGAGTGGACGCGGCGGTTCCTGCAGCTGCATATCGAGCACTGGAAGGGGTGGGAGGGAGAAGTAGAACTGCGCCAAATGTTCGATGGCATTCCAGAAGGCTGCTGAAGCCATCGATGCAGTCTGGCGGATCGAATCCGCCAGACTCATCGCCGGCCTGGCGCGGCTCGTCGGCGACGTCGGCATCGCGGAAGATCTCGCGCAGGACGCCCTCGTCATCGCGCTGGAGCAATGGCCGAAGACGGGCGTGCCGGACAATCCGGGCGCGTGGCTCATGGCCACCGCGAAACATCGCGCCATCGACCTGCTGCGCCGCCGCAAGATGCAGGACCAGAAGCACGAGCACGTGGCCCGCGAGCTCGACGCGAAGCAAGTCAGTCCGGAGGCCGATCTCGCGGCCGCGATCGATGACGACGTGGGTGATGATCTGCTGAGCCTCATCTTCACGGCGTGTCACCCGGTACTTTCCACCGACGCGCGCGTGGCCCTGACGCTGCGCCTCCTGGGCGGACTGACGACGGAAGAAATCGCGCGCGCCTTTCTGATGCCGAAGGCGACGATTCAGCAACGGATCGTGCGGGCAAAGCGGACGCTCGCCGCGGCGCGCGTACCCTTCGAAGTCCCGCGTGGATCGGAGCTCGCTGTCCGGCTCGGCTCAGTCCTCGAGGTCATCTACCTCGTCTTCAATGAAGGCTACTCGGCTACCGCGGGTGAGGACTGGGTGCGGCCGGCTCTCTGCGAGGACGCCCTGCGGTTGGGTCGCATCCTCGCCGAGCTCGCGCCGATGGAGCCTGAGGTGCACGGCCTCGTCGCGCTGATGGAGATTCAGGCGTCGCGGATTCGGGCGCGCGTTGGGCCGCAGGGTGAGCCGATCCTGTTGTTACAGCAGGACCGCGGCCGCTGGGATCACCTCTTGATTGGTCGTGGCCTTGCGGCACTGGAGCGTGTGGAAGCGCTGGGCGGCGCATATGGGATCTACGCGCTTCAGGCAGCTATCGCCGCCTGTCATGCGCGCGCGCGCGCGCCCGACGAAACCGACTGGACGCGCATCGTCGCCTTGTATGACGCGCTCGGGCAATTGCTGCCGTCCCCGGTGGTGGAGCTCAATCGCGCGGTGGCGCTGGGGATGGCGTTCGGTCCGGCCGCCGGCCTCGAGGTAATCGATACGCTGCGAGCCGATCCCGCGCTCGAGGGTTATCATCTGCTGCCGAGCGTGCGCGGGGATCTCCTTGCGAAGCTCGGCCGTTTCGAGGAAGCGCGCGCGGAGCTCCAGCGCGCCGCAGCCCTTACCCAAAACGTCCGTGAGCGCGACCTGCTGCTCAAGCGATTGGAGGCCTTGTGAAAAAGGAGTGGGCGCCGCAGCTGCTCAGCGTGTTGAGGATGGTCATCGCGTTTCTGTTCGTCCAGGTCGGCTCAGCCAAATGGTTTGCGTTTCCGGCGCCGATCCTGCCCGGCGGCGGGACGGCGCCGGTCGGCTCGTTGATTTGGTTCGCCGGCATCATCGAGGTGATCGGGGGAACGTTCTTCTTTTTTGGGCTGTTCACGCGGCCGGTGGCGTTCATTCTCTCGGGCGAGATGGCTATCGCCTATTTCATCGGGCATGCAGGACACGGCTTCTGGCCCGTCCTCAATCAGGGCGCACCCGCCGTGTTCTACTGTTTCACTTTCCTCTATTACTCGGCGGCCGGCGGCGGAGCGTGGAGCCTCGATGCATACCTGGCGCGACAGAAGAACGTGCTTCCGGTCAGCTAGATGACGGTCGTCGCGGCACCGGCACAGCCTCGCTATGATCGGTCGATCGTCGAAGGCCCACTGCAGCAAGCCGTTTGGAAAATCGCTTGGCCGACGATGCTCACGAATGCCATTGGCGGGCTTCAGGGCATCGTCGATCACGTGCTCGTCGGCAATCTCGTGGGCTACAAGGCGAACGCCGCGATCGGCGTGAGCTGGCAGATCTTTCTCGTTGTCATCGTCTTCGTTTCATCGACCTTCACGGGCATGAGTGTACTGGTGGCCCGCTTCGCCGGCGCCGGAGATGCCGAGAAGGTCGACCGTGTCGTCTACCAGGCGTTTCTCACCGCGATCGGGATCTCGCTCGGCATCATGGCGCCGCTCGGGTATTTCGCGACGCCGTGGTTGCTCGATCTCGTGAACGCCGCTCCGGCCGTGAAAGCCGAAGCGATGCCTTACCTACGCATCATGTTCGGATTCTCGAGCGGCATGTTGATCTTTTTCATGCTGGGCGGAGCGCTCCGCTCGGCGGGAGACGCGCGCACGCCGATGCGGCTGGGCATCGTGATGACCGTCGTGAACCTCGTGCTGAACGTGATGCTGATTCGCGGCCTCGGCCCGATTCCGGCGTTCGGCACGCGCGGCTCGGCGATGGGGACGTGCATCACCTCGGGACTGATCGCCGTCTACGCGCTCTGGAAGTTGTGGACGGGAGGATGGGTCGTGGCGTTCCCGAAAGGACGAGGACTTGGCCCCGATTGGACGATCATCAAAGAGCTGTTCCGGTTCGGACTGCCCACCGGCATTCAGGGCATCGCGATGAACATCGGCGGCGTCTTGATGCTGTCATTCATCGGCTCGTTGGCACAGAGCGCGGCCGCGCAGGGCGCATTCGCCGTTTCGTACACGGAGCTGTTTTCGCTCATCACGTGGACGTCAGTCGGTTTGATGGGATCCGCGGCCGCGGTCGCGGGCCAAAACCTGGGCGCCGGCCATCCGGATCGCTCGGCGCAAGCGGTCCATGTCGCGGCGCGCTACGGATTGTCGGTGGCGGCGTTCGTGGGACTGTTCTTCTTATTCTTGCCACGGCAGTTGCTTGCGGTGTTCGGGATGCACGACCCGGTCGTCGTGAGTATCGGGGTCCAACTTCTGCGGGTCCTCAGCGTTTCCGGGCTGTTCGTCACCGTCGCGCTCGCCTACACGGGGGGGATGCAAGGGACGGGAGATACGAAGAGTCCGCTGTACATCTCGATGATCTCGCAGATCCTGGTGCCGCTCGGCATCTGTTTCGTGATTCAGCAAACGGGGAAGCTCGACACGATCGACATCTGGCTCGCGATTCTCGCCGGGCATGTGACGCGGTGCGTGTTGAGCGTGCTGCGCTTCCGCCAGGGAAAGTGGCGGTCGATTACCGTGAGTATTGCAAGCGGCTAATCTGCGATTGCAAATGCGCAGCGCGGGTTGTCGCCTTCACCGCGCTCGCAGCACTCGGTCACGGCTGCACCGGTGATCTCTTCCACCAGCGCTTTCGCCAACTCACAGACTTCCGGCGTTTCCGCTGACACCGCGGCGAGGGGGCACCCATATCCGCGCAGCCGCCACCCTTCGCTGGTGCGTTGAATGTCGACGTCGGCGCCCAGGCCGCGAAGCGCTGCAGCGGCGGCTTGGACGCGGTGCTTCACGTCGCCGGCGCGTGGTGCGCTCGCCGCGAGGCGACTCCCGATGGCGCGAAGTAGCTCAACTGTCCGCTCGCGTCCATCCCGGCGCATACTTTCCTCCACGAGCGCTTGCAGAACCTGCGCGTAGGCCTTGGGGAACAACTCCTCCCCTTCGCGACTGAGGCCGTAGAGACGGGCCGGTTTGCCACCGGTGTCACGCATCGTCCCGACGTCCTCGACGAACCCGTCGCGTCGCAGCGCCGAGATGTGCAGACGCACGGCGTTGTCGGTGAGTCCCACCGCCTCGGCGAGGCCGGTGATCGTCTGACGGGAACGGCGGAGCAGGCGGAGCAACTTGCCTTGCGTCTCGCCGGTCAGCGTCGCGAGCGACTTCGACATGCCCCAAAATAGCGCTGAATAACTTGATTGTCCAGTAATCACAGTAATTACTTGACAAAGCATGATTCCCTAAGCAGCTTCGTCAGTACCGAAGTCTCCAACCCCTTTTCCGGAGGTAGCGATGTCACGAGCTCGACTTCATCGCATGTCCCTCATCGCCGTTCCGCTAGTGTTCGCCGCAGCGTTGCACGCGCAGGCAGTCCCACCAGCTGCGGCGGCTGCTCCCGATCTCTCCGACCCCGAAGTTGCCCATGTCGCCGTCACCGCCAACAACGTCGATATCGACGCCGCGAAATTCGCGGAGACGCGCACGCACAACGCGGGTGTGAGGCAGTTCGCGGCCACAATGATCACCGATCACTCAGCGGTGAACCAACAGGCCGCCGCGCTGGCCCAGAAGCTCGGTGTCACGCCCAAGGACAATGCCGTCAGCCAGTCCTTGCAGAGTGGGGCGGCCGATGCACGCAAGAAGCTCGAGCCGCTGCATAGCGCCGCTTTCGATCGCGCCTACATCGATCGCGAGATCGCGTACCATCAGGCCGTCCTTGATGCGATCGACAAGGTGTTGATTCCGACGACCGAGAACGCGGAGCTCAAGGCGCTGCTTCAGAATGTGCGCCCCGCCGTGGCCACGCACCTCGAGCACGCGAAAGCTCTTCGCGCGAGACTGAAGTGATCGGCCGTTTCGCCATCGTTCTGCCCCTCGCAGCGTTCGCTGCGGGTGGTGGCGGAGGCGGGAGAGCTCGGCCGTCGCGCGCACACGCGATCGAAATCCATGGAATGGCATTTCACCCGGCATCGCTGAACGTGAGCGTGGGCGACACGGTCGTCTGGATCAACCGCGATATCGTGCCGCACACGGCCACGGGGCGCGGCCGTCGCCAATGGGACAGCGGTCAACTGCAACAGGGTGATTCCGGCCGGTACGTCCCCCGTAGATCCGGTCGAGCCCCGTATACCTGCACGCTGCACCCCACCATGAAAGGCTTACTGATTATCGGAAGGGAGTGACCGTATGCGGTTCTCTGTTGCTGTTGTCGCCTGCCTCGGACTCGGTGTTCTCACAGTTGCTGCCTGGCATGCCGTCGCACGCCCCGCGACCGCATTCGACCGCGTCATCGAAGAGAATGCCGACCGCATGATCGCCGACGGGCGGCAGACTTTTCGCTTCGATACGTTCGGCGACGAGACATTCTGGGGCGATGCGCTGCAGCTTCACAAGGCGATTGCCGGCGAGCGCAATGGCGGCATCGGGCCCGGCGTGAGCCCCAAGACCGCATTGAGCGTCGGCCTCAAAGTCGATCTCGATGCGATTCCTGCTCCGCTTCAGGAGCAGCTCAAAGCCGGGCAGGTCAACCTGGATGATCCCGCAACGACGCTCGCGCTGCTCAAGCTCAATGCGGTCGTCGGTGTGACTGGATTCTTCAACGGCGACGGCACCATCAAGTCGATCGGCATCCAGTGCGCATTCTGTCACGCGAACGTGGACGATGCCTTTGCGCCCGGGATCGGGCACCGGCGGGACGGCTGGGCCAATCGCGACTTGAACGTTGGCGCAATCGTGTCGCTGTCGCCGAACCTCAGACCATTTACGGACCTGCTCGGCGTCGACGTTGCAACGGTCAAGAAAGTGTTCGCGAGCTGGGGTCCGGGTCGGTTCGACGCCGAGCTGGATAAGGACGGTAAGGCGTTCCGCCCCGATGGCAAACAGGCCGGCACGCTGATCCCGCCCGCCTTCGGCCTCGCGGGTGTGAACCTTCACACGTGGACGGGATTCGGCTCGGTGACGTATTGGAACGCGTACGTTGGCGCGACGGAGATGCATGGCTCGGGTACCTATTTCGACGCCCGGCTCAGCCGGCGCGCCCAATACCCGGTCGCCGCGAAGAGCGGATCCTACAACACGCGCGGCACTCCCGACCGGCTGACGTCAAAGCTCGCCGCGCTGCACTTCTATCAGCTGTCGATCCCCGCGCCGATGCCGCCGGACGGGTCGTTCGACCGGGCCGCGTTCGAGCGGGGGAAGATGCTGTTCGATGGCAAGGCGCGCTGCTCCACCTGTCACGTGCCGCCGCTGTTCACAGAGCCGGGCAACAACCTGCATGCGCCGGCAGAAGTCGGTGTCGACGCGTTCCAGGCCAGTCGTTCACCGACGGGAATGTACCGGACGGCGCCGCTCGCGGGTCTCTGGTCTCACCAAAAAGGCGGATTCTATCACGACGGCCGATTCGCTACCCTGATCGACGTGGTCAACCACTATGACACACTGCGCAGGCTCCGGCTTTCCGAGCGTGAGAAGCTCGATCTCGTCGAGTATCTGAAGGGACTGTAGAGTTGCCGCGAGCCTTTGACTATCTGATCGTCGGCGGCGGAATGACGGCCGCCGCCGCCGCCGCCGCACTTCGGAAGTCCGACCCCCGCGGCACGATCGGCCTCATCTCCGCCGAACGGCATCCACCCTACGCGCGTCCCCCACTGTCCAAGGCTCTCTGGAAGGGTGAGCCGGAGTCCAGCATCTGGAAGGGAACGGACAAACTCGGCATCGATCTTCGTCTCGGGCAGCGCGCCACGGCGCTCGATGTGCGAGCCAAGACCGTGACCGACGACAAGGGCGAGGCGATTTCCTACGGCAAGGTGTTGCTAGCTACCGGCGGCACTCCACGCCGCCAGCCGATCGACACCGACGAGATCATCTACTACCGGACATTCGACGACTATCGGGAGCTGCGCGCGCTCGCGAACGACAAGAAGCGATTCGCGGTGCTCGGCGGAGGGTTCATTGGATCCGAAGTCGCGGCGGCGCTGCGGCTCGTGGGTTGTGACGTGGTGATGTTGGTCCCCGAGGACGGCATCGGTGCCCGCGTCTTTCCAGCCGAGCTATCGCAGTTTCTCGTGAGCTATTATCGCGAACAGGGCGTGGACGTGCGGACAGGTCAGGCATTGGCGAGTCTATCCCGCGCGGGCAAAGACCTGGTCTTGAAAACGACGGGTGGGGACGACGTTCGAGTGGATGCTGTCGTCGCCGGCATTGGCATCCAGCCCAACGTCGAGCTTGCTGTTCAGGCCGGCCTGCGTGTGGACAACGGGATCGTGGTAGATGAGCACCTGCAGACCAGCGCGTCCGACGTCTTCGCGGCAGGCGACGTCGCCAACTTCTTCAATCCCGCGCTCGGCACGCGGTTGCGCGTGGAGCATGAAGACAACGCCAATACGATGGGCGCAGCGGCGGGACGCGCGATGGCCGGAGACAAAACGCCGTACACGCATCTGCCATTCTTTTATTCCGATCTGTTCGCCCTGGGTTATGAGGCAGTCGGAGAGCTCGACCCGCGGCTCGAAACGATGAGCGATTGGAAAGAGCCTTTTCGGGAGGGCGTGATCTACTATCTCAAGGGCGGTCGTGTCCGCGGAGTCTTGCTCTGGAATACGTGGGGCCAGGTCGATGCGGCCCGCGCGTTGATCGCGGAGCAGAGCGCGGGAAGACTATCAATGATCAATAATCAATAATCAACGATCATTGTTCATTGATCATTGATCATTGATCATTGATCATTCGTCAGGGAATGCCGAGCAGCTTGTGCGTCTGGAGACTGAGCCGCCATTGGGGATGCGCCAGGCAATAGCGTAGCGCGAGCTCGGTGTTACGCAGTCGGTCTGGCCCATCCATCGGCTGTAGCGAGAAGCGCCGGAAGTCGAGACCTGCAAACGCCTCCGGACGAGCGCCTTCCTGGGGAAAGACCAGCTTCAGCTCATCGCCGGACCGCAGTGTGAGGTCGGCCCCTGCTTTGGGGCTCACGCAGATCCAATCGATGTCCGGCGGCGGGAGCAGCGTGCCGTTCGTTTCGATCGCTACCTCGAATCTCGCATCATGGAGTGCTGCGACCAGCGCCGCATCGAGCTGCAGCAGGGGTTCACCGCCGGTACATACGACGAACGGGCGAGACCAGCCGTTTGCTGTATTCGGCCACGCGGCCGAGACAGCATCTGCCAGCTCGGGCGCTGAAGCGAACCGCCCGCCTCCGGGTCCGTCCGTGCCGACGAAATCGGTATCACAGAACCCACACGTCGCGGTCGCGCGGTCGGCTTCGCGACCCGACCAGAGGTTGCAGCCCGCAAACCGCAGAAACACGGCCGGACGTCCTGCCTGCGCGCCCTCGCCCTGGAGTGTGTAGTACAGCTCCTTGACCGCGTAGCTCACCGTGCTGCCGCCTCGGTCCGATAGCGGATGGGGTCGACGAGACCTGCTTCCGCGAACCCCTTCAGGCGCAGGAGACACGCGTCGCAGCGCCCACACGCCTCTCCGCCGGGAGAAGGATCGTAGCAACTCATCGTGAGTCCGTAGTCGACGCCGAGCGAGGTGCCGAGCTCCACGATCTCCTTTTTGGAGAGCGTGATGAGCGGCGCGTGAATGCGCAGCTGCTGGCGACCCTCGACGCCCGCTTTGGTGGCAAGATCTGCTAGATGCTGGAAGGCCGAGATGTATTCGGGCCGGCAATCGGGATAGCCGCTGTAGTCGAGGGCATTGACGCCGATGAAGATGTCTTGCGCGGCGAGCGTCTCAGACCAGGCGAGCGCGAACGCAAGAAAAATGGTGTTCCGCGCCGGTACATACGTGGCCGGAATGTCCCGACCCATCTCCCTTGGCGTGCGATCCTTCGGCACGTCGATAGCGGCGGTAAGCGCCGATCCGCCGAAGCGCCGGAGATCGAAGTCGACGATTTCGTGACCCGCGACGTGAAAGGCGCGCGCGACGCGTCGCGCCGCTTCGATCTCGAGGGCATGCCGCTGCCCATACCGAAACGTCAGCGCGTACGCCGCGAAGCCTTCGCGCTGCGCAATCGCCAGCGTCGTCGTCGAATCGATGCCGCCGCTGAGCAGCACGACGGCTTTCCGTTTACTGTTATGCATGACCGAAAGCTATCATCAGCGGGAACTGCGGCTGCCGCGGACCGGTCCGCTGCCCAGGCCCACGAATCCCGCCGAGGCGCGCGAGTACCTCAAGGCAGAAGCCTTCCCAGCGCCCGACGTGCAGGCGGTGACGTTGACGGCGACGGAGTTCACCGCGATCTGTCCCAAGACCGGCCAGCCGGACTTCGGCAGCGTGGTCATCGAGTACACGCCCGCGGAGCGCTGCATCGAATCGAAGGCGCTCAAGTTCTATCTGTGGTCGTATCGCGATGAAGGTGCCTTCTGCGAGAGCCTGGCTGCGCGGATCGCCGACGACATCGTCTATGCGATCGCACCCAAGACGCTGAAGGTGCAGGTCAATCAGAACGTGCGTGGTGGGATCGCGCTGTTCGCGGTGGCTCTCAGGCCCCAGGAGTAAGCGCGCGCCGGGCGCGATCCCAAAGCCCTGGAACGCCGAGGCGTTTCGCAGTCTGTTCGAAGGCCGCCGCCGGCCCCCGCCAGCGCAACTCCTCCAAGTCGTCGAACACCGGAGCGTCGGTCCGCAGCGTAGCGAGCCTCCGGAAAAGCAGCGCCCGCTCGCGATTCTCCTCGAGGGCCGCTGCAAGTCGGGCGGCGCCGCGTACCGCGACTCCCCATTCCGTTGCCCTCTTCGGAATCGATTCCAGGTGCGGGTACTTGCCCAGCACGACCGACGATGCTTTTTCGCCCCAGCCCGGCACTCCCGGAAACCCGTCCGCGGTATCGCCCACCAACGCGAGGTAGTCAGGGATCGAGGCCGGACCGACGCCGAACCGCGCAACGACACCGCGTTCGTCGCGCAGCTCGCGCTTGCGGCGGTCGAACTGGACGACGCGGTCCCCGATCACGCACTGGCTCAGGTCTTTGTCGGGCGTGCAGATGATGACTTGCTCGACCTCAGTCGACTGTGCCGCCCGCACAGCGGCCGACGCGAGCGCGTCGTCCGCCTCGAACTCCTCCATCGCCCAGACCATGACGCCCATGTCGCGCAGCGCGTCCTCGAGCGGATGGAATTGCGCGAGCAGGTCCGGCTCGATGCCTGCGCTGGTCTTATAGCCCGGCCAGAGATCGTTGCGAAATGATTCAATGACGTGGTCGGTGGCCACGCCGAGGTGCGTCGCGCCGCCCTCGAGCATCCCGAGCACCGAGCTGAGCACGCCGACGATCGCGGCGACTTCGTGGCCATCCCGATCGAGCTGTTTCGGTATCGCGTAGAAATGCCGGAACAGCTCGTAAGTGCCGTCGAGCAGGTGGACTCTCACCCGCGAAAAGTCCGGAGCGGAATCGAGTATCGCAAGTCGCCAAGGCCCCCCGGCCCCCGGCCCCCCCGGCCGCACTTGAAACCTTCCGGGAGCGTGCGAACTTCGAACCCTCTGTACACCGCGGAGGCGAACTGTGCAGTCTCAAAGTTATGATGCGATCGTCGTCGGCTCGGGAATCTCCGGCGGCTGGGCCGCGAAGGAGCTGACCGAGAAAGGGCTCCGCGTCTTGCTGCTCGAGCGCGGCAAGAACATCGAGCACGTCAAAGACTACCCCAATGCCTTCAAGGGTCCTTGGGAATACCCTCATCGCGGAGGACGCACGCGAGCGATGGAGGCGGCGTATCCCGTGCTCAAACGGGACTACCCGCTCAACGAAAAGAACCTGGACTGGTGGGCATCAGACCAGGAGTCGCCGTACACCGAGGTGAAGCGGTTCGATTGGTACCGCGGCTACCACGTGGGCGGCCGCTCGTTGATGTGGGGCCGCCAGAGCTATCGCTGGAGCGACTTCGACTTCGAAGCCAACGCGCGCGAGGGAGTTGGCGTCGATTGGCCGATTCGCTACGCGGAGATCGCGCCCTGGTACGATTACGTCGAACGGCATGCCGGGATTTCCGGATCACAGGAGGGGATGGCGCAACTCCCCGACGGACAGTTCCAGCCGGCCATGCCGCTCAACTGTGGCGAGGAGTTGATCGCCGGCCGACTCAAACAGCATTTCGATGGCCGCCGGCGGATCATCCCGGGCCGCACCGCGAACCTTACGCAGCCGCTGCCGGGACGCGCTCCCTGCCAGTACCGCAACGCGTGTTGGCTGGGCTGCCCCTTCGGTGCCTACTTCAGTACGCAGTCCTCGACGCTGCCGGCAGCGATTGCCACCGGTCGCTTGACGCTCCGGCCCTTCGCGATCGTTACTGAAGTTTTGTACGATCGCAACAAGCAGCGAGCGACGGGTGTGCGTGTGCTCGATGCGGTGACGAATCAGACGACGGATTACACCGCCAAAATCGTCTTCCTCTGCGCGTCCACGTTGAATTCCACCTGGCTGCTGCTTCGCTCGGCGACCCATGTGTGGCCCGGCGGCCTCGGCTCGAGCTCCGACGCGCTGGGTCACAATCTCATGGATCACCACTTCCGCGCGGGGGCGTCCGGCACAATCGAGGGGCTCGACGACAAGTACTACTTCGGGCGGCGCCCGACGGGATTCTACATTCCGCGCTACCGGAATCTGTTCGGCGACAAACGCGATTACCTGCGAGGGTTCGGGTATCAGGGGGGCGCGAGTCGTCAGGGCTGGTCACGCGCGGTCGCCGAGCTCGGCGTGGGCGGTGCGTTCAAGGACGCCGCGGCTCAGCCAGGCGAGTGGACCATTGGGGGCACGGCCTTTGGGGAGATGCTTCCCAATCCTGCGAACACGGTCAGTATCGACACATCCAAGAAGGACAAATGGGGACTGCCGGTCCTCGCGATCGATTGCGCCACGGGCGAAAACGAGCGCCTGATGCGCAAGGATATGATGAATGACATGGCCGAGATGCTGGAAGCTGCCGGCGTGAAAAACGTCCACACGTATGACGGCGGTTACTGGCCCGGGATGGGAATTCACGAGATGGGGACGGCGCGCATGGGCCGAGATCCCAAGACATCGGTCCTCAACGCCCACAACCAGGTCTGGGATGCCCCGAACGTCTTCGTGACCGACGGGTCCTGCATGGCATCGACGGCTTGTCCCAACCCATCGCTCACCTACATGGCGCTCACGGCCCGTGCGGCGGACTTCGCTGTCAGCGAGCTCAAGCGCAATAATCTTTAGAGGCCTTCATGATGAATCGACGCGAAGCGATCAAACAGGTGACGATGATGCTGGGCGGCGTTGCGTTCACCGGCAGCAGCGGTCTTCTCAGCGCAGTCGAACGAGCGCACGCGCGAGCCGCAACGTCGCGCGCCCAGGTCGGCACCTTTAGCGCACAGGATATCGCGTTGCTCGATGAGGTCGCGGACACGATTCTCCCCGAGACGAAAACGCCCGGCGCGAAGGCTGCGCACGTCGGTCCGTTCATGGCGCTGATGGTGACGGATACATACGAAGACCCCGACCAGACCATCTTTCGTGACGGGATCAGAAAACTGAACGAGGCTTCGTTCATGGCGGCCACGCCTCCGCAGCGTTTAGCGCTGCTCGAGAAGCTGGACCGCGAGCAGAAGGCGTACATGGATACGCGCGCGCGGGGAGCGCCCCCCCATTACTTCCGCTTGATGAAGGAGCTCACGCTGCTCGGCTACTTCACATCGGAGATCGGCTGCACCCAGGCGATGCGCTATCGGGAGACACCGGGACGGTTCGATCCCTGCACGCCGTACACGCCTGGCGAGACCGCGTGGGCAGGACATGCGTAGTTTGGCCGCGTGAGCAAGGAGAGTAATCCTATGTCCGATTCCAGTCCCAACACCACCGACCGCCGCGGCTTCGTCGGCGCAGTTGCAACCCTTGGCGCGGGCCTTGCTTTGGGCGCGGACACTCGGTTGCAGTCATTAGTCGCTCAGCAGCCCACGGGCGCATCGGTCGTCGCTTCGGATGACTGGCTGGATCATCTCAAGGGGAAGCACCGGCAGCTGTTCGACGTCCCGGAACCGGAGGGCGGTACCGCGCTGCGCCACCTGCGCAACTATCTCGATGCCTGGCGCAATGCGTTCGGGGTAGGGGAGCGGGATGTCAGCGTCGTCGTGACGCTGTACGCGCGGACCACGCCGCTCGGGCTTCAGGACGCGATGTGGGAGAAGTACCAGCTCGGCGCCGCACTGAGCTTAACGGATCCCACGACGAACGCGCCGTTGGTCCGCAACTGGTTCGCCCACCCCAAGCCCGGCGACCCCGTCGCGGACGGCGAACCCGATACCTCGATGGAAATCCTTCAGAAGCGCGGCGTGGTATTCGCGCTGTGTAACAATGCGCTGACGCGTTGGGCGGGGCGCCTCGCGAAGAGCGGGGCGGGGGGGGGCGCCGCCGCGGACGTTCACGCCGACTTGGTAGCGCACGCATTGCCAGGCGTGGTCATCGTTCCGGACGTGCTCGTCACGATGACCAAGGCGCACGAACGAGGCTTTGGGTACGTCCGATCCTGACGATCTACCAGCGGTCGAGCTTTCCGGCGTCAGGGACGAAGAGGCTTCGACCAAAGCGCGTCTTGCCGAATTGCCCGATGAGCCGCTGGGTTTCTGTAGCGACGAAGAAGTCCGCGAGGGCCCGACCACCTTGCACGTTGATGCGAGGGGAGGGGGCATTCTTGGAATTCAGCTCCAGCACGTGGTAGACATTGTAGAGTAGAGAGTCCCCTTCAACCATCGGTACGAGCGCGATCTTGTCGCGCCACGTCAAATATGTGGCGTCGTCGGTGAGCGTATACGCGTTCTTCTGACTCGCCAGTTGCAAAGTCGCGCCCATTCCCTGGCCTGACTCGACGTACCAGCCGCCTGGCGTGGGCGGCGTGATGTGGGCCCTCTTCCACAAGGTCAGCTCTTTCTGGTGCGTCCCCGATTTGTCGCCCCTAGAGACGAATGACGCCTGGTGTCCCGCGATGCGTTCGAGGGCGGCGACGGCGTCGCTCAGGCCGCGGACGCCGGCGGGATCCTGTGCCGGCCCCACGATCAAAAACTCGTTGTGCATCACCAGCCGCCGCCGGATAAAGTAGCCGGAGTCGGTGAGTGTTCGCTCCGCCTCGGGGGCGTGCGAGAGGACCACGTCCGCATCGCCGCGCCGGCCCATCTCGAGCGCCTGGCCGCTGCCGACGGCGAGGACTTTGACATGGTACCCGCTCTGTCGCTCGCATAGGGGGGGGAGAGAGGCGATGAGGCCGGCGTCGCGGGTCGAGGTCGTGGTGGCGAGCAGGATATCCTGTTGTTGAGGCGGAAGGGCGGTCGGTTGCGCTGCGGCCAGCAGCGCAAGCGCTGCCAGCGTCGCGGTGCCCCCGAGCAGTCGCGCGGAGGCGCGCGTCACCACCGCACCTGCATCTGGACGACGCCCCGGTTGTTTTTCACCTGCACAACCTGTTCCCGGAACACCTCGTAGTCGGCGACCACCTTGAAGTTGTCGCCGCGTATGAAGTACTGCATGCCGACCAGGTACCCGGTCGAGCGGTCGGTCCCCACTTTGTCGCTCGGATCGTATTGCTGCATCCGGCCGACCACCTGGAACTGGCGCGGGACCACTTGATACGCCGCAAGCACGTACCAACCTCTTGTGTAGAAAGCCGCTGCCCGGTGGTGGGTGCGGACGTATTCAGCCCGCGCGGTCCAACGCCCTTTCCGGTACATGACTTGGGCATTGCTAATCGTGCTGTCGCTGTATCCGGCAGCGGCGCCGCCCACGTCAAGACCGGGAACCGGCGTGACCACCGCTCGCCCGAAGTAGGCCATGCGGTTGTCCGGGTTGGTACCGCGATTCGGTCCTTCTCCATTGACGACCGCCCCTTGCAGTGTCAGCCGTGGAATGTGCCAGTCCACCTGCACGCCGATGTCGCGCCGGGCGACGTTGACGATGCGTGAGCGCTCCGTGGTCTCAAGCGTCGTCGAGCTGAGCAATGACTCCAGGGAAAGGGGGACGCGAAATTGGCCCACCGTGCCTCCCCACCGCTCGTGACTCAGTCTGACGAAAAGGTCCGTGGCCGAAAGGGTGAGTGGGGAAGCGGGCGGCGTCGCCGGTGCGCCGATGGTGCGGAGCTCAACCTGGGCACGATACGACGCCCATGGAGTGATGGAGCCCTCGATCGCAAAGCGGGCGCGGCGCAGAAAGAAGGAAGCAGAGTCCCCGAGGCTCTGAAACCGCGGCTGCAGGTACCCCGTCACCCTCGGAGCTGTCGATGTTGAGTCGCGCGCTTGCGCACGAAGGGAAGCTGCGAGACTGATGAGAACGATGACGAAGCGGACGACTCGCGCGGCTGGCATATGGGAGTTCTCTCCGTAGAGCAGAGCCAAAAACGTATCGCATCCTCCCACGATAGGCAATGCGATACCTATCGCGCGACCACTCTCCTGAATGTGCGTTCACTGAAGTGCTCGACGTCCCGCTGCCATCGTGCGAACACGTTCACCAACCGGCGGGCCTCAGGCGTCAGTCGCGCTCCACCACCCGCGCGACCACCACGTGTTGTCGCGAGCACGCGGAGCCCGAGCACGCGTTCCATTTGGCGCAGCCGATTCAGGCACGTGCGGTAGCTCCAACCGACTTTCTGCCCAGCGGCTCGAATGGTACCGGCCGTCTCTACCGCAGCCAGGAAGTGGAGCGACGTTGGGCACATCAGAAACACGCCGTCCCAGTTCAGCCATACCTTCTGACGGGCGCTCAGGTGAACGCGAAGAGACGGTAGTGCCGGCATGGGGAACGCTCGCTATGAGTTGGCCAAGTGATAATGCTCTCGATTGCGGGGCAAAGGTGTTAGGGGTGATTCATCGAGGCGGTGCTCCTACTGTCGGGCAACGGTCTTGCCGGCATAAGTTGTCGCATGACGCTGTCGCATCGCCTGCGCGTGAAGCCGGGAGCCACGCTCCGCCTGGCCGACATCGACCCGGCTGACACGCGCGGCTTTGAGAAGGGCCCGGCGCTCGAAGCGGAGCTCGCGAAACACATTGCCCGGCTCGACGAGCTGCAGTACTTGATGTACGCCGAGCACCAGTGGGCACTGCTTGTCGTGCTGCAGGGGATGGACGCTTCCGGCAAGGACGGCACGATTCGGCACGTCATCACCGGGTTGAATCCCCAAGGGTGCCGCGTCACCCCCTTCAAGGCGCCGACACCGGAAGAACTGGCGCACGACTTCCTGTGGCGAGTGCACCAAGCAGTGCCCGGGAAGGGCGACGTGGCCATCTTCAACCGGTCGCATTACGAAGAGGTCCTCACCGTTCGGGTGCACAAGCTCGTGCCCGCGCACGTGTGGAAGCGGCGCTACCACCAGATCAACGATTTCGAGCGCTATCTGGCAGCGAACGACGTGGTGATCGTGAAGATCTTCCTGCACATCAGCAAGGACGAGCAGAAGCGGCGTCTCGAGCGCCGGCTCGAGGACCCGACGCGGCAGTGGAAAGTGTCGCTGAGCGACTTCGAAGATCGAAAACGGTGGCAGGAGTACGCGCGCGCCTACGAGGACGCCATCACGCAGTGCAACACGAAGGAAGCGCCCTGGTTTGTCGTTCCCGCCGATAAGAAGTGGTTTCGGAACCTCGCGGTATCGCAGATCCTCGTCGAGACGCTGGAATCGCTGGACATGCGGTTCCCGAAGCCGACAGTCGACCTCAAGCGTATCAGGCTCGACTAACCGAATCGGGAGTGATATGGAGACATCCGCGCACAGCATCCTCTCGCAGTGGGAAAACTTCTACGTGATCGTCGGCTCGTCGGCAGGCGGGCTCACGGGTTTGATGTTTGTGGTGATCGCATTAGTCGCCGATTCCAGTCTGCCGCGCACGCCGGAGTCGATGAATGCGTTTGGGACTCCCAACGTCATCCATTTTCTGGCAGCGCTGCTCATCGCCGCGATCCTGAGTGTGCCCTGGCAGCGGCTGCAGGATCCCGCGCATGTCATCGGCTTCGGGGCGCTGGCGGGTGTCGTGTATGTCCTCATCGTTCTGCGACGGATGTTGAGACAGAAGTTGTACAAGCCGGTGCTCGAGGACTGGGTATGGCACTTCTTTCTGCCCATGATCGCCTATGCGACGTTATTCGTAGCCGCCGCGGGCCTCTCGCATAACCAGCCTTGGTCGTTGTTCGTCATCGCTGCTGTCGCATTGCTGCTGCTGTTCATCGGGATTCACAACGCCTGGGATACAGTTACCTATGTCGTGATGCATCGCAGCGAAGACTCGAAGCCCCCCCAGCCCCCCCGAGTACCGTGAGGCCCCAGGAGGGTCGAGCAGTGATGGAACACGAACACTCTCATCCTCCTGATCACGGCTCGCATCGCCCGCCGATGGCGATGCCGGCGAGCCACCAAGGTCATGCCGGGCACGCCAGCATGGTCGACGATTTCCGACGCCGTTTCTGGATCTCCCTGGCGCTGACGATTCCGGTGCTGGCGACGTCTGAAATGGTCCAGCATCTGGTCGGGCTCGGTGGAGTCATCGCGTTTCCGGGGGCCCAGTACGTCGAGTTCGCCTTCGCGTCAGCCGTCTACTTCTATGGTGGTTGGCCTTTCCTAACCGGCCTCGTCACCGAGCTGCGAAAAAGGCTGCCGGGCATGATGACGCTCGTCGGCCTGGCGATCAGCGTGGCCTATCTCTACAGCGCGGCCGTCGTGTTCGGCCTTCGCGGAACGGTGTTCTTCTGGGAAACCGCGACGCTCATCGACATCATGCTGCTGGGCCACTGGATCGAGATGCGCTCGGTGATGGGTGCATCACGGGCGCTCGAGGAGCTCGTGCGATTGCTTCCCGCCGAGGCGCACCGGCTGCGCCCCGACGGATCAACCGAGGACGTCCCTGTCACGGAGCTTCGGCAGGATGACCTGGTGCTGGTGAAACCCGGTGAGCGGATTCCCGCGGACGGCGCGATCACCGACGGCCGCACGACCGTCAACCAGGCACTGTTGACGGGCGAGTCGCAGCCCGTGGAGAAGGGTGCCGGAGACTCGGTGCTTGGCGGGTCGGTAAACGGAGAAGCGGCGGTCACGCTGCGCATCACTCGCACCGGAGCTGAGACGTATCTCGCGCAGGTAATCGAGCTGGTACGTCGGGCTCAGCAGACGCGCTCGCGTACGCAAGACCTTGCCAATCGCGCAGCGATGTGGCTCACGGTGATCGCGATCGCCGCGGGCGTAACGACGCTGGTAGCATGGCTCGCGGGTGGACGCAGCTTTGATTTCGCGCTTGAGCGGATGGTCACGGTCATGGTGATCACCTGTCCCCACGCACTCGGCCTCGCGGTCCCCCTGGTCGTGGCCGTTTCGACCGCGATCTCGGCACGGAACGGGCTGCTCATCCGCGATCGCGCGGCCTTCGAGCGTGCACGCGCGCTTGACGCCGTCGTATTCGACAAAACGGGCACGCTCACCGAGGGACGATTCGGCGTTACGGACGTGATCTCCCTGGACGGCGGCGGCAGTGAGACCGACATCCTCCGACTCGCCGCCGCACTTGAGAGCCGCTCTGAACACCCCATCGCGGCGGGCATCGTGCGCGCCGCAACGGAACGGGGCATCAGCTATCCGGCGCCGACGGAAGTCAGCGCAATTCCGGGGAAGGGTGCACGAGGAATAGTAGAAGGAGTCGAGGTGAGCGCCGTCAGTCCCGGTTTCCTGAAGGAGCGCAGCCAGACTGTGAGTGACGCACGCGTGGCGCGCGTTGCCGAGCAGGGAAAGACGGTTGTGTACGTAGTGGCAGACTCAAAAGTGGTCGGAGCCATCGCGCTCGCGGATATCATCCGTCCCGAGTCTCGCGAGGCGCTGCAGCGGCTGAAGGAGATGGGCATCCAGACAATGATGCTCACCGGCGATTCTCAGCCAGTGGCGCGGTGGGTCGCGCAGGAGCTGGGACTCGACGACTACTTCGCGGAAGTGCTGCCGGATCAGAAGGCGGCGAAAATCCGGGAGGTCAAAGCGCGCGGCTTCACGGTCGCGATGGTCGGCGATGGCGTAAACGACGCGCCCGCACTGGTGGAAGCCGATGTGGGCATTGCGATCGGCGCGGGTACCGACGTCGCAATCGAATCCGCCGACATTGTGCTCGTCCGCTCCGATCCGCGCGACGTGCCGGCCATTGTTGGCTTAGCGCGCGCGACATACCGCAAGATCGTACAAAATCTGTGGTGGGCCACGGGATACAATGCCGTCGCCGTCCCTCTAGCGGCCGGCGTGCTGTATCGAGCTACCGGCATTTTGCTTTCGCCTGCCCTTGGCGCGGTGTTCATGTCCGTCTCGACCGTGATCGTCGCCCTGAATGCGCAGCTGCTGGGAGGACGTGGAGTACCGCGGGAGTTACCAGGTCGCTAAGTTAGTGACCTTCCGCCACCGTAGCTCAGTGGTAGAGCTCTCGATTCGTAATCCCGCACGGCCAGCGCACACCAGCGCTGGCCGTTGTGTTCTCAAGAAGACAGGCGAGGCGCGCGATTGCCGGCGCTCGTCGGCGATGAGGGGTTTGTCACCGCGATCGGCACCGCGGCCATCGACGCGTCTACAGCTTCAACGTCTTCGGGTCCTGATAGATCATCAGGTGCGCGTACGGCGTTCCCGCGAACATGATGTAGGTCGCCCCTGTGGCCTTCGTTGGGAGGCCGCTCGTGGCAGGATCGATGGGCCAGAGCAGCATCCAGTGCGGCGGCTCCTGCACCATCTTCGTGTTCGCGCCCGGGGCCATTACGATCTCGCCGTCCGGCGTCTCGTGGTGCATCCCGCCCGCCGCCATATAACCAATCCCAGGCGCGGTGCTCGTGGGTTTCGGCTTACCGGTGAACGCGTCGGCGAGAAACTGCCAGCCCTGCGCGTCGGCGCAGAAGGGCGCAGCGGATTCATCCGGGATCAGTGAGCAGGTGAAGCCGTTGGTGCCCTGACGGATGATGTGCACGGCCTTCCCTGCGGCGTCAATGTGGGTGATGGTCGCGTTGGCGCTGATCGCGGCGGGTGCGCCCATCTGCGCCTTGCGGGCGAAGTCCGGCGGAATCTGTGCGACGGCAAGGACCGGCAGCGCGGCGAGCGCGATACCGTTGCCGAGGAGCGAGAGCATTCTCATGGGATTTCCCCGAGGAGGTGAGCGGGATAAGATACGGTCCGCCATCCCGCGCGCGAGAGGAACGCTGAATCAGGCTGTTGACCGCGCTTCATTGGCCGCGCCATTGACCGATAGATCACGCACGGGCGGAGTACCGCGGGGACCAGCACGTCGCTTGACGCCGTGTTCCGGCCGGAGGGACTGCCGGACTTCCTTCTCACGTTCGTACTCGAGGGCGGTCGCGCTACAAGGTTCACGGGCAAGAGACCGGACGGGGTAATCGAAGGCGCGCGGCTCGGGTACGGTGAGGCCGAGCCGCTGCGGTGGCTACCGCCCGTTCCGCGCGTTCTTTCGCTGTTCGGTGACGGCTCTCCAACAGTACCACGCAGCCACCGTCCGGTAAGGCCGGAAGCGTTCGCCCGAGGCCTGGAGCTCTTTCGGCGTGGGCAGAGTCGGCAACCCGTAGGCCAGCGCGTACCCTTTGCGAACGCCGTAGTCTCCCACCGGCCACACATCGAGCCGGCGCAACTGAAAGATCAGGAACATCTCGGCTTTCCACTGTACGATGCCGCGGACCACCGAGAGCGATTCGATGATCCCCTCGTCGGAAAGCCTCCCGATGCGATGGAGTGGA
>Ga0099829_10000269_pt1 | contig 26595 bp, 22 predicted proteins | sample CZO8metaG_3_FD_79336 | JGI IMG/M metagenome (GOLD analysis project Ga0099829, IMG submission 79336) | Vadose zone soil microbial communities from the Eel River Critical Zone Observatory, Northern California, USA - CZOApr15con2H2.8 metaG | ecosystem: Environmental > Terrestrial > Soil > Vadose...
AAACTCATCGTACCCCTTCCCGCCACAGCGAAAGCCGGAGACAAATTCGAAGTCGCCATCCATTACGAAGGAAAGCCCGCCAAGGGGCTGTACTTTATCCTCCCGGACAAAGACTATCCGGACCGCCCCAAACAAATTTGGACGCAGGGCGAATCGGAAGACACGCGTTACTACCTTCCGACCTACGACTATCCGAATGATCGCCTGACCACCGAAACGATCCTCACCGTCCCCGCCTCCTGGATCACCGTTTCGAATGGCAAGCTCATCAACGTCACCGACGCCGGCAAAGGCCTTAAGACCTGGTATTGGAAAGAATCTGTCCTTAGCTCCACCTACTTAATCACCGTAGTTGCCGGTGAATTCGACGAAGTGAAAGACACCTGGCACGGCATTCCCGTCACGTATTACGCGCCCAAGGGCCGCGGCGATCGCCTGCCCATCAACTACGGCCGTACTCCGGCGATGCTGGAACTCTTCAGCAAGAAATTTGGCATCGACTACCCGTGGGAAAAATACGCGCAGGTCATGGTGGATGATTTCGTCGCCGGCGGCATGGAAAATTCCAGCGCTACCACGAACACCAGCAGCTCGCTCGTTCATCCAAAGCTCGCGCCTGAATACTTCACCGGAGAAGACGGCCTGATTTCCCACGAACTCGGGCACCAGTGGTTCGGCGACCTGGTCACCTGCAAAGACTGGGGAAACATCTGGCTGAATGAAGGATTCGCGACGTTTCTGGAATTTGTTTGGAGCGATTCGCGTTACGGCAAGGATCAAGCCGACTATGAGCGCTGGCAAGCCACCCGAGAGTGGTTTGGGAGCAATACTCTCTGGAACAAGCCAATTGTCCGGCATGATTTCGACGATTCCAGCGAATTTGACGAAAACGCCTATGGCAAAGGCGGCTGGGTGCTCTATATGCTGCGCCATCAACTTGGCGATGACGCGTTTTATCGCGCCATGAAGCGCTATCTCGAGGCCAACCGCGGGAAAAACGTCGTCACCTCGGATTTAGTCAAAGCCATCGAAGAGACGACTCATACCAACGTGGACCAGTTCTTCGGTCAATGGATCTACGGCGCGGGCGCTCCCAAGTTTGACCTAAGCTATACCTACGACAACGAAAAGCACCAGGTTGCGCTCACCGTCAAGCAAACGCAAACGGTCGAAGGCCGCGTGGGAATCTTCCGTGTGCCCGTTGAAGTGGAAATCACCACAAGCACTGGGGCAAAGCTCCATCCCATCACGGTTGCGAAAGCCAGTCAGGTTTTTACGTTGCCTGCGGACGCCGCGCCGCTCCTCATGCTGTTCGATAAGGGCGGCCAAGTCCTTAAGTCCGCCGAGTTCCACAAAGAAAAGAAAGAATGGCTCTATCAGTTGAAGAACGCCGCCGAGCTGTCCGATCGCGCTGACGCAGTCATTGCGCTCGGCAAAATCAAGAAGGATGACGAAGTCATTGCCGCCCTCGGTGACGCGCTGCGCAACGACAAAGCCTGGGGCGTTCGCGCCACCGCTGCAGACACGCTCGGCGAACTTGGCAGTCCTAATGCTGCGAAGCTGCTGCTCGAGGCAGCCAATTCGAACGATGGCCCGTGGGTTCGCAGCCGCGTGGTCGCGGCGCTTGGCAATACCAAAGAGGATGCGGCCGTTGCCGCAAAGCTTAACTCCATCGCGAAAGAGGACAGCTCCTATCGCGCTCGTGCCGCTGCTTTGCAAGCACTGGGGCGCCTCAAGGCTCCGAACGCCCTTGCAACGCTCGAAGCTGCCGTCGCCGCGGATTCGCCGGACGGCTTTCTTCGCAACGCCGCTCTTCGCGCGTTCAGCACGCTCGGCGATGACAAGGCTGTTCCGCTTCTACTCGAGTGGTCCGCGGTTGGAAAGCCCGTCGATTCGCGCACCGCGGCGATTTACAGCCTGGCTCGTCTTCAGAAGGACAACAAGGAAATCACCAAACAGATTGCTTCGTACCTCACGGAGCCGCGGCACCCCATTCGCATGGCCAGCATTTATGCGCTTGGCACTCGCGGCGACGCCTCCGCCATTCCTGCGCTCGAAGCGCTCTTGAAAACGGACGACCTCAGCATCGTCATGGCCCCCATGATCAAAGGGCAAATCGCGCGTCTCAAGAAGCCTGCAAATGCAAAGCCCGGCGTCCATCCCGCCGGCGAAGAGGGCGAGGAATCCGCCGAAGCTGGCGCGGCCGAAAGAGATTCGACCGACCGGCGCCTAGAGAAACTCGAGCGCCTGCTCCAGGAAATGGGGGAGCGCCTGAAGTCCATCGAGTCGCGCCTCCCGCCCCCCAAAAACTAACCGGTATAATCTGCCAGGTAGCGCGAATGGAATCCGCTCCGCCGCGGTCGGGAATCAGAAATCCTTTTTTCTTTCCTGTGAACTCTCTGTCTCAGTGATCTCGGTGTTAAGTCTTTTTCCTTTAAGGCTCGGCAATTAAGATCCGCAAGTCGCGCAGATTATTTCCTGTCGGTCCGGTGACGATGAGTTCGTCCAACCGCTCAAACAATGTGAAGGCGTCGCTCCGGCGGAACGCATCGGCCGGATCGAGTCCAATCGCGCGCGCCATCTCCAGCGTTTCGCCGTCCGCCACCGCCCCCGCTGCCGGACTGTTTCCGTCAATCCCGTCAGTCCCCGCGCTGAGCACGGCAATTTTCTTCCCCGCAATCCTTTCCACGCAAGCCAGCACAAACGCCGAATTTCTTCCCCCAATTCCATCTCCCATGACGGGCGAGCTCACCTCTCCATCTGCAATAAGCGCCACGCGCCGTCCCGGATTCTCTCTCCTGAGATTTTCCAGTTGCTCAAGCAGGAATTCCGCAGCCAGATCCACCGGCCAATCATCGGTAGAGTTGTCGCAGCACGCCACGCAGCCTTTTGCTTCCACTGCATGATGCGCCGGATGAAACAGATCGTCCATCCCCAGCAAAAGCAGGAAATGAGCGTTCGCAAAACAGGGATGGTCGAACTTTGGCGTTTCCGGCATCTTCCTGCTCTCGATCCATTGTCGAAGCCGGGAAGGGAGCTTCTTCAGCAGGTCGTACTTTTCGAGGATGGCGTCGACGTACGCGACTCTGGTCGGATCCGGCAGCGTAGGTCCGGACGCCAGCGCCGATTCATTTCCGGCGGGAACATCGGTAACCGCCAGCGATAGTTTCGTCGCGCGCCCTGCCGCCACCGCCAGCCGCCCGCCTTTCACCGCGGAGACGTGTTTCCGCAAGGCATTCATCTCCTCGATGGACGCGCCGCATGTTACCAGCGCGTGATTGATCTGTTGCACATCTTCCAGCGTCAGAGACCGTTCCAGAGGCAATTCCATCAGCGCCGATCCACCGCCGGAGAGCAGGAAAAATACCAGCGTTTTTTCATCGCTGTTCTTGAGCAGCGCAAGAACAGCCTCCGCCGCTTTCCAGCTCCGTTCATTGGGGATCGGATGCCCACCCAAGAAATATTTCATGCCGGGCAGCGGCATACGCGGTGCCGTCGGCGCGGAGACGACGCCTTCGAATCGCACGAAAGGCGCGAGCACCAGCGCGAGCCCGTCCACCATCGCATGTGCCGCTTTTCCGATGGCCACCACGCGCAGCTTATCGAACTCGCGCAGATCAAAGATCTTGCCGTCGCAAAGCAGCCGCGTGCCCGCCCGCCGCAGTTTTCGCTGCATCGTCGCGGGAATATCAATCGCAGCCAGTGTTTCGTGGAAAATCTGGCGGGCGAGTTGCTTCAGATCCGCCATGAGAGGTTTGCCGAAAAACTCCTCAATATTCCTGCAGCACTTCCGGATTCAGCGTGTTCGGTGGCCGCTGTCCGGAGAAAAGCGCGACCACATTTTGTGCCGCCATGCACGCCATCTTCGTACGCGTCTCGAGTGAAGCCGATGCGAGATGTGGCGCCAGCACCACATTCGCACGTTTTAGCCCCGGATGGATGAACGGCTCATTCTCATAGACATCCAGCCCCGCGCCCGCAATTTTTCCGGCGTCCAGCGCCGCGACCAGGGCTGCTTCATCCACCACCGGCCCGCGCGAAGTGTTGATCAAAAATGCCGTCGGCTTCATCCGGTAGAATTTCGGCGCATCAAACAAACCGCGCGTCTCCGGCAGCAGCGGCACGTGCACGCTCACGAAATCGGATTCCGCCAGCAGCGCATTCATATCGCGGAACTCCGCTTTCAATTCTTTTTCCACGGCCTCCGGCGCGCGCACTGCGTCCGTGTAAATCACTTTCATCTGAAAACCGCTCGCCCGTCGAGCCATCGCCCGCCCAATCCGTCCGAATCCCACGATCCCCAGCGTCTTTCCCCACACGTCGGTTCCCACAAGCTGGTCCAGGTTCCAGCCTTGCCAAATTCCCGATCGTGCCAGCGCCTCGCCCTCTCCCAGGCGCCGTGCCACGGCCATCATCAGCGTCCACGCAAAATCCGCCGTCGTTTCATCCAGCACGCCGGGCGTATTCGTCGCAACCACGCCCCGCTTTGTGCACGCCGCCACATCGATATTGTCGAATCCCACCGCCACATTCGCCGCAATCCGCAGTTTCGGTGCAGCCCGCAAAAGCTCTTCGCTCACTTTTTCCGTCAGCAAGCAGACCAACCCCTCTTTGTCCTTCACCCGCTGCATCAATTCCGGCCGCGGCGGACGCTCCGCTTGCGCCCAATATTCCACGTCGCAGCTTTCTTCCAGGATCTTCCGCGCCGGCTCAAACAGCCCATGCGTCGCAAACACTTTCGGTTTCGCCATCAGCCCCTCTTCGCATTTTGGGAAAATTACACTAACACACCCGCGCGCTGAGGGCCTATCTTGGCGTTGCGCCCGCTCCCCGTCTCTCACTATAGTGCCAGGTGCGCCGGCGATTGCCCGACCCATGAACCCAGGCCTCCTTCATGAGCTGACCAAGCTTCTTGGCGAAGACTCTGTTCTTCACAAGCTGGAAGATCTCTTTCTCTACGAATACGACGGCTCCGTCGAAAGAGGCCTCCCCGACGTCGTCGTTTTTCCCACCACCACCGAGCACGTCTCGCAATGCGTCAAACTCGCCGCCAAATACGAAGTTCCTGTCGTCGGCCGCGGCGCCGGCACCGGCCTCTCCGGTGGCGCGCTCGCCCGCACCGGCGGCGTGATGCTCGTCTTCGCGCGCATGAACCATATCCTGGAAATCGATTCCGAGAATCAGCGCGCCGTCGTACAACCCGGCGTCGTCAACTATGAACTCACCCGCGCCGCCGAACCGCATGGGCTCTATTTCGCTCCCGATCCTTCCAGTTGGAAGTCCTGCACCATCGGCGGCAACGTCGCCGAAAACGCCGGCGGCCCCCACACTCTTGCGTACGGCGTCACCACCAATCACGTCACCGCACTCGAACTCGTCCTTCCTGATGGCGAAATCGTCCGCGTCGGCAGTAAACACGGCGACGCGCCCGGTTATGACCTCGCCGGCCTGTTCGTTGGCTCCGAATGCACCCTTGCCCTCGTCACGGAAATCACCGTCAAACTCTCGCGCCAACCGGAAGCCGTGAAAACGCTGCTTGCCATTTTCGATTTTGTCGATGATGCCGCGGAGTCCGTCGTGGACATCACCGCCCGCGCCATCACTCCCGCGGCCTGCGAAATGCTCGATGGCTGGACGCTCCGCACCGTCGAAGACTACATCCACGCTGGATTTCCTATGGATAGCGCCGCCGTCTTGCTAATCGAAGTGGAAGGCCTCGCTGAAGCCGTCGCCGCGCAAGCCGCCGCAGTCAATGAAGTTTGCAGCGCGCATCACGCCCGCGAAGTTCGCGTCGCTCGCGACAATGCCGAGCGTGAACTTCTCTGGAAAGGCCGCAAGAATGCTTTCGGCGCGCTTGGCCGTCTCGCTCCCAGCAACTACGTCCTCGATGGCGTGATCCCCCGTTCGAAACTTCCGCAAACCCTCCGCCGCATCCACGAAATCGGCACGCAGTTCGGTTTTCAAATCGGCAACATTTTCCACGCCGGCGATGGCAATCTGCATCCCATCGTTCTTTACGATCCCCGCGATACCGCTCAATTCGAACGCGCCATGCAAGCTTCGGCCGAAATTATCCGTTACTGCCTCGAAGTCGGCGGCGCGCTCACCGGCGAACACGGCGTCGGCATGGAAAAGTCCGAGCTCATGCCGCTCGTTTTCTCCGACGCCGACTTCAGCCTCATGCGCCGCGTCCACGACGCCTTCAATCCCGATTGCTTGCTCAATCCCGGCAAAATCTTCCCCCTGAGCAAAGGCTGCGGCGAAATCCGTGTCCGCAAACCGCCCGTTGAGGCCGCCTCTCGCCCATGACTGCCATCTCAATGAACTTCGCCGCTCGCCTTGAATCCTTGATCGGCCCCTCTCGCATCTCGAACGACGCAGCCGCGTGTGCCTGCTATGCCGTCGATGAAGTCCTCCCCACCGCCGTCGCAAAACCGACCTCCGCCGAAGAAGTCGCCGAGATCGTTCGCTTCGCCGCTCTCGAAAAACTCGCTCTCGTTCCCTGCGGCAACCGCACCAAGCTTGCCATCGGCATGCCCCCCTCGCAGTATGACGTCGCGCTGGACATGACTGCCCTGAACCAAATCCCCCATTACGATCCCGGCGACCTCACCGTCAGCGCAGAAGTCGGAATCCCCTTGGCGAAATTGAATTCCGTTCTCAGCGAGCACAAACAATTCCTCCCCCTTCTCGTCCCCTGGTATTCGCGCAGCACTGTTGGCGGCACCATCGCTTCCGGTATCGACTCGCCCCTCCGCCAGTTCTACGGCACCGCACGCGATTTCCTCATCGGCGCCGAATTCGTCGACGGCACCGGCCATCTCTGCAAGTCCGGCGGCCGCGTCGTGAAAAACGTCACCGGCTACGACCTGCACAAACTCCTCATCGGTTCGCTCGGCACGCTGGCCGTCATCACCCGTCTCAACTTCCGTACCTTCCCAGCTCCCATCGCCGGCAGCCGCGGCTTCGTTGCGTCTTTTCCTAACGCGGAAGGTGCGTTGGCCCTTCGTCGCACCATCGCCAATTCTTCGTTGACTCCGCTCACTCTCGACATCGTCAGCCCCGAACTAGCCCAAATCTTCGCGACGCGAACTCCAGCCACGCCGGAGGCCACCACTGTCTTCGCCGGAGAAAACCGCGCCGCGGATCAATCTTTCCTCCAGCCCATCGGCGACTGGTTTAACCCGCGCGAGTGGCAGCTCTGCGCCGCCTTCGCGGGCACAACCGAAGTCCTCGACCGCTATGCGCGCGAACTCACTCTGGTCGCCGAAAGATCTCGCGCCACTTCCACCGCCATCCTCGGTGACACGACGCGCCCCGCCGTCTGGGGACGCCTCCGCGAAAGCCTTTCGATGCTTCTCGAAGCCTCTCCTGCAACCGTCATTTTCAAGATCAGCGTTCTTCCCAGTCACCACGCCGCGCTCTTCACAAACCTTCAGCACATCGCCGAACGCGCCACACTCCCCCGCGCGCTCATCGCTCGCGCCGGCGGCACAGTCTATTTCGCATTGCTCCCAGCGTCGGTGAACGAAGACACCACCGCGCGTCTCTCGCAATCCATCGCCCAAATTTTCGATCTTGCTTTCGCCGCAGGCAGCTACGCATCGCTTCTCTTCGCCCCGCCTGCCCTGAAGGAACGCACCAGCCTCCGGAGCCAGCAACTTGTAGCGCCCGCTTCCAGCCGGCTCCCAGCAAACTCACACGCCGAACTGATTCCCGGCGTCGCCCAAATGCGCCGCCTCAAGTCCGCCTTCGACCCGCAAAACATCTTCGTCCCCGGCCGCTTCGCCGGAGGAATCTAGAAAACTCGCCGGCGGGCCGCGGCTTCCCCGCCGCGTTCGAAAATTGGCGCTTAATCGTGCAGCACGACGCTGAGGAGGGAACTGTGGACCTGAAGTCCGCCGTTGTATCGAATAAATCCCATTTTCTTGAATCGATTCATGAAAAAATTCACTCGCGACCGCGTTGTGCCGATCATTTCCGCCAGCAGCTCCTGAGACACTTTCGGGAGTGTCCGTTCCGGGTGGGGTTCCTTGCCATAGCGCGCCAGCAGCAAAAGCGTTCGCGCCAGTCGTTTCTCGCTGGAATTAAAAAGCTGATCGATCAAATCCTCTTCGATTCGGATGTTCCGCGAGAGCACGTAGGCCATGAAGCGGTCGGAGAGCGCATGCTCGGCGTGAAGCGCGCGTACCATCTCGTTTTTTTCAATGGCGAGTACGGCCGTGGGCATGATCGCAGTCGCCGTCCCCATGCGAATTTTCTGGCCTGCCAGGCACCCCTCACCGAAGAAGTCCCCGGGTCCCAGCATGGCTACGACCGCCTCTTTGCCGATCTGGTTGACAACGGTGATCTTGATCCCGCCGTCTTGAATGTACATCACGCTCGCCGCGGCATCGCCTTGCGCGTAGATTTTTTCTGATTTTCGATACTCCACAACTCTTCTCGCAACGCCGGCCGACTCGAGAAACAGCTGGGCATCGAACCCGTCCTTCGGTTTGAGTCTTTTTTTGGATTTGAGATTGCTTGAACTCGCGATTGCCTTCATGATTCCACCGCTTAATCCGGATTTTACCAAAATCCCGCTGCGCCAGGCAATGCGCATCACTGGTTGGTCATGCGGTGTTTTGGAGTCTCGCCTTCAGAATAGCCTTCCAATCCATGCGACGGAGCAGGTTTCTTGCCTTGATCAATCCAACGCAATGGAGCCTTCTCTTTGCTTTCATTGATAATTTCGCGTATTCCTTCCGCGCAGACTTGGCGATGCGCGGCTCCGCCATTTCTGTCTTGATGCGGGCTTGTGTTGCGTTCCTGGGTTCTTTCTCAGCTTTCTTCCGCAGCATGCGGCCATGATGTCATCGAGACCGGGATCATTCTGTTCAATTTGGCGCAGAGCGGCCGAAACCGGTCTACTGCCCGTTGCCCGTGAGTCTGGAGTTTGCAGGCGACATTCTTTGTTGCTTTCTCACATATAGTCCGGAATCAGCTTCACACAAGAGTTTTTCAATCGTCTCGCCGTTCTCGGGATACACGGCGACACCTACGCTCACGCTTAGCTTTGGCCCCTTATCGTCATTGGCAAGACTTTCGCAGATTCGAAGAGCCACCCCGTTGGCGGCCTTTGCGTTGGTTTCCGGCAACACCAGGGCAAACTCGTCCCCGCCGAAGCGCGCAGACGTATCGATGTCCCGGCAGCACGAAGACAATACATCGGCCAGCCGGCAAAGCGCCTGGCTTCCCACCATGTGCCCGTGGCGATCGTTGATCAATTTCAATCCGTCCACGTCGAAGAGCAACAAGGCAAACTCTCTGCCGGTCCGCTTGCTGCGCTTGATCTCCGAATCCAGCACGTCCACGAGGCAGCGGTAGTTGGCCAGCCCCGTCAGCGGATCGCTGGCGGCCTGCCGCCGCAGCTGATCCTCTAGCTCTCGCTGCCGCGTCACGTCTTCGGCGATGACCTCGTAGGCTTCCAACCTCCCATATTCGTCGAGGACTTCCCGCCCGCTGAGCCTCACCTTCACGACCGTATGGTCCTTCCTCTTCCATTCGATTTCGACAGGTTCGGCGGGAGCATCCACACTCGATTGACCGAGCAATTTCGCTCGTCTGCCAGGATCTTGAATCATGTCTCGCGCGAGGTCTTCCGCCAGGAGTTCCTCTCTGGACCCATATCCGAGCATCCTCATCATCGCTTCGTTCACTTCCAGAAATATTCCGTCCCGGCCGCAGCGGCAAATTCCGTAGCTTCGATTTCCTACCAGGGCCCGATACCGGGCCTCCGAACGTCGTAAGTCCTTTTCCGCGCGATCCCGCTGATCGCGCAACACTTTCTCTTCCAGAGCTCGATGAATCGCCACCGGCAGGTGGCCAATGCTGTCCACTTCAATGCAATCGGCGGCGCCTTTCAGTATCAGTTCTGCGGCCATTTCGCGTTTCAATCCGTGCACCAGAAAGACCAGCGGGATGTCCTTCTTCATCTCGCGAAGAATGTCCAGCGCTTGCGTTTCTTGCCAGTTGGAGCTCGGATACTCCGCTATGACCGTGTCGTAGACTTCAGCCTGCATTCGCTCGCTGAACTGACCGGGAGTCAGCACTACGTCGGAGCTCACCGTATACCGCAGCCTCTTCAGCTCATGCAGGCAGCGCTCCACATCTGCCAGGTAACGATGAATGAACAGGATTCGCACCAGGTTTTGCCTACGCTCCGGTGCGTTGCGCACGGATGCCTGTGCCACTGGTTCGAAGCTGGGTCGAGGTCGTGAAGACATATCGAGGTCGGACATAATCCCGGGGTGCAGTTCCCTTCCGCGCCCAACTGCATCCCGGGTTTAGTCGGAGTTAACTCGCCGAAAGAATACCGTTTCCCGTTTAGTTCTACTGTGCACTATTAAACATATAGTACCGACGTGGTATTCGCGGCAACCGCTCTTCAGACTGTTCCAATGTGAAACTGTGTCCAGCCGCTGCGCTGCGAGAGTGCTACACCAGACTCCCTTCGGGGTTGACACGTGCTTCCGTCCGGGAGTTTAATCGTCCAAATTCGTGTCGCCAATCTTCGGCCATCAGCGGAATCTGTGACAAGGAACACCTCAACCTGGAATATAGGGAGCTTGTCATGATCCTGCGCCCTTGCGTCTCGTTTCTCTTCGCGGCATCTCTTCTTACCCTTGGAGCCTGCAATTCTTCGCGCCATGCAAAGCCAGCCGACGACGCGGCGGACTGGACCATGTACGGAAGGAGCTACGACGAGCAGCGCTTCAGCCCCTTGACGCAGATCAATGAGCAAAACGTTGCCAAGCTCGGGCTGCTCTGGAGCCGGGAGTTCGGCACCACGAGAGGTCTGGAAGCCACGCCACTCGTCTTAAACGGTGTCATCTACACAACCGGTGAGTGGAGCGTGGCCTATGCGCTGGATGCAAGGACCGGCGAAATTTTGTGGACCTACGATCCCAAAGTACCTCGCGCCCGCGCCCGCTCCATCTGCTGCGACGTCGTGAACCGTGGAGTGGCGCTTTACCACGGCAAGGTGTACGTCGGCACGCTCGACGGTCGGCTCATCGCCCTCGACGCCAAATCCGGAATTCCCATCTGGGACGTCGTCACGGTTGACCAATCCAAGCCTTATGCGATTACGGGAGCGCCGCGCATCGCCAGAGGAATGGTGCTCATCGGAAACGCGGGCTCGGAGTTTGGCGTCCGCGGTTACATCTCCGCGTACGATGCCGAAACTGGAAAGCTAGTCTGGCGCACCTTCACTGTGCCGGGAGATCCCTCGCGTGGCTTCGAGTCCAAAGCTCTCGAAACCGCCGCCAAAACTTGGCATGGCAATTGGTGGGTGGCGGGCGGCGGTGGCACACCCTGGGACTCCATCGTCTACGACCCCGAACTCGATCTGGTCTACACCGGTACGGGCAATGGAACTGCCTGGTACCGCGACCTGCGCAGCCCGGGCGGAGGCGACAATCTGTACCTCGCCTCCATCCTCGCTCTCCGCGCCAGCGATGGCCAATTAGTGTGGCACTTTCAGACCGTCCCCGGCGACAACTGGGATTACGACGCCACGCAACCCTTAATGCTCGCGGATCTGCCGATCGACGGCAGCACCCGCGAGGTCATCATGCAGGCGTCGAAGAACGGATTCTTCTACACTCTCGACCGTCAGACCGGCCAATTCATTTCGGCAAAACCCTTTGTCAACAAAATCACTTGGGCCTCCGGAATCGATCCCAAGAGCGGACGTCCTATCGAATCGCTCACCGCGCACGACGGCCTGAATCCAGTCCTCGTTTCCCCGGCGCCGGACGGGGCCCATAACTGGTATCCGATGGCGTTCCATCCAACACGGGCCTTATGTACGTGCCGGCAAGAGAGGGATCCGTTTTCTTGCACGTCCCGGACAAAGGCTGGAAGGCGAATCCTGCACTGGTGAACATCGGCAACGACCCTCGCTACGAAGGCCCGCTCTTAGCCAAATTGCTGGCCGCTCCTCCCGCAACCGGCCATCTGATTGCCTGGAATCCTGTCGAGCAACGCGAAGCTTGGCGCGTCACCCTTCCCATCGTGGAGAGCGGCGGCGTGCTCGCCACCGGTGGAAACCTCGTTTTTCAAGGCCGTGGGGACGGCGTGCTCTGCGCCTATCGCGCCACCGACGGCACGAAGCTGTGGGAGTACAACGCTGGCACCGGCATCATGGCCCCGCCCGTCACCTACGTCGTTGGCGGAGTCCAATACCTTACCCTGATGGTCGGATGGGGCGGCGCCGCCGGTCTAATCAATATTCCTGGGATGGGTCCGTTCAAGCCCGGCTTCGGCCGCGTCCTCACCTTCGCCGTTGGCGCCAACGCAAAACTGGAAGTTCCCACCTTTGGTCATACGGGGCCACCCTCGCCCGCGATCCGCATGAATGCCACGCCGGCGACCGTCCACGAAGGCGCGCTCCTCTATGGAACCCTCTGCTGGAATTGCCACGGCATCAACGCTGTGCCGGGCGCCGGCATTCCCGACCTCCGCTACGCCTCCGCCGAAACCCACCAGCAATTCGAGTCCATCGTCCTCGGCGGCACTCGCGAATCCCGCGGCATGCCCTCCTTCAAGGACGCCCTCAAGCCCGCCCAAGTCCGCGCCATCCAGGCCTACGTCTTGTCTCGTGCGGCTGCCTCAGCCGCCCCGCCCGCCGGCAAGGTGGCTGCGACTCCGAGCCAGGCAGCAGGCACGCCGCATTGACCCAGTCTGGTTCAACAGTGCCCGCAACGCGTCTATCAACCATGGAAGCCAGCCGCTGCCGGTCCCTCTAGTTGGGCACGCCAGCTCCGCCCGCGTCCGCCCGCTTCGCGGTCGGGAGAAATTATACTTTTTAAATGGGTGCTGTATGAAACATACATCGGGAGGCCAGAAGTGCATTGTTAAGACCACCGGGAGTTTGAATCTGGATACCTCGGATGGGAGGAACACATCTTGCCTAATTTCAATCGATACTTCAGCTTGTTGCTTTTGGGCGCTGCTCTTGCCGCCCCAGCGGTAACCATGGCCGGCCCTAAGCCTCAAGAACCCAGCGTGCAAGTCGTCCGGGTCTACGATCGGGACCACCGCGACTACCACAACTGGGACGACCGCGAAGATCGCGCCTACAGGCGTTATTACGTGGTTCAGCGCAGGACCTATCGTGGGTACGACAGGCAGAACGCCAGAGCACAGCGGAAATACTGGCGTTGGCGCCACCGTCATCCAGACAACGATTAAGAAAGATTGGCCATCTTGAGAGCCACTTCTCTCAAGATGGTCTTTCTATTAACCGGAGTCCCTTTCGCTTTCCATCTCGTTAGGAACTCTGGCTGCACCTTGCCGCGTGCCTATGGCTCGGCCTTACACGTGCCGTCTCGACTCTGCTTGGCCAAAGTCCCATATATCCGGAGTGCCGTGCTTTTGCGTTTCCCCGCGCCGGAGTTCGGGCTCCCACCCCGCTATCCTGCCGCATCCAAACGACTTAGAAGTAACCACTTGACAACCAGTACCGAGATGCTATACTTTATTTGTTGCGTAGCTGCGTTTGACCGTACCTCTAACTCCTTGAAATCTTCATGTCCCATCCCGTTACTCTCTAGCAGATGGATCGCGTCCGTAGGTCTTTTAGAATCAACACTTGTGGACTGTCTTGCAAGTGTTGAAAATAAAGGACTTAAGGAAACACTAACTCCCTTTAGAATCAACACTTACAAAAAAGGGGGGGAGGGGTGGTTACTGTCAAACTAGGCCCCGGTTCATCGGGACCGAAGCAGGGAATCACCAGCACCTTCCGGCCTTCTCGGAAAGAGCCTTCTTTGCCCCTTGCTCTCTTGGCGTATGGTCGAATGGCCGCGAACTCCCGTAGAATCATCCTTCGCAAAGAACCGAACCATGTCCGCGCTCCCCATCCCCGGCCCTGCTCCCGTCTACGAGGACTACGCCCGCTGCATCCACTGCGGTCTCTGCTTGAACGCTTGCCCCACTTACCGCCTCTGGAATCTCGAAGCGGATTCCCCGCGCGGCCGCATCCACCAGATGATTCACGTCGAGCTCGGCAATTTTCCCGTCACCGATTCGTTCGTGGATCACATTGACAAATGTCTCGACTGCCGCGCCTGCGAAACCGCCTGCCCCTCCGGCGTCGAGTATGGAAAGCTCGTCGAGCACGCTCGCGCGCGCATCGAGCGGGACTGCGAGCGTTCCTGGATCTCTCGTGTCGCGCGGGACTACGTCTTCCGGCAGTTGCTCCCCAATCCCCTTCTCATCGTCGATCTCGCCCGCGTTCTCCGCCTCTACCAGCGCTCCGGCTTGCAAGCCGTCGCGCGCGCCATCGGCGTGCTGAAACTTCTCGGTCTTTCCGAACGCGAACGCTTCCTCCCGCGCATTGACGACGACTTTTTCTATGGCCGCCACGGCCGGACCTATCCCGCCGCGGGTCCGCGCCGCGCCCGCGTCGCTTTCTTCGCCGGATGCATCGCCAACGTCGCCTTCGCGCGGCTCAATGAATCCACCATCCGCGTCCTCACTTCCAATGGCTGCGAAGTCGTCGTGCCCAAAGGACAGCTTTGCTGCGGCGCGCTTTCCGCGCACGCCGGCATCCGCGATGTGGCCCGAGAACTCGCTGGAACAAATCTTGCCGTCTTCCTTCGCGAAAACTTTGACGCCATCGTCACCAACGCCGCCGGATGCGGTTCCACGTTTAAGGAATATGATCATCTCTTTTCGCCCGAAGAGCCGGAGTTTGCCCGGGCTCGTGAATTCTCCGCAAAAGTCCACGACGTCACCGAATTTCTCGCCGCGCTCGGCCTCACCGTAAAACTGAAACCGCTTCCCCTGCGTGTCACCTATCAGGATTCCTGCCATCTTCTCCACGGTCAAAGAATCCGTGAAGCCCCGCGCACGCTTCTGCGCGCCATCCCCGGACTCGAATTTGTGGAATTGCCCGGCTCGGAAATCTGCTGCGGCTCCGCCGGAGTCTACAACGTCACGCAAACGGAAACGTCTCTCGAATTGCTGGCGGAAAAAATGCAACACGCCCAATCCACGCGTGCCCCGATCATCGCCACCGCCAATCCCGGATGCCTCTTGCAACTGCGTGCCGGAGCCGCGATCCACCATACCAATCAGCAAGTCCTCCACGTCGTCGAACTCCTCGACCGCGCCATCCCTTGAGCAACTCGTGAAAAACGAAATTTGTCATCGGCTGACGCCCTGCCAGCCGATGCAAGTTAGGAAATAGCAGTTCAACAATCCGCCGCCAAGCGGCGGCTGACACTCGTTGATGTTCCTCTCCAGAAACGGCAGCGCCCTTCCCGCAGCGTCGGAGGCTGCTGCGAAAAGGGCGTCGCGTCTTCAGGAGAGAAGACTGTTTCGACGGCGTTGCCGTCGCCGGGAATTATTCCCTCACACTAATTTTCCGGCGGAGGCGTTCCCTGTTTGTACTTCATCATGTGCCGGCCTATGTGGCCTTCTTGCACGGTGTAGTCCGAAGGCACCGCGAAGAGCGCCGCGGCCGGCTCGGCCCGCTGAATATTCGTCAGCGTATAGGTGGTCTCGCCGAACTGCGGGTCGCTTCTCTTGCTCATCACCGTCATTTGCAGATCATTGGAGTACCAATGCTCGGAAACGATCGTGATCGGTTTTTCGTTTCCGATTTGTCCCGCCGGAATAATGCGCGTGTACCGCGTTCCTTGCGCGCTCACTCCAGCGATCGTTTGCGTCCCCAGATCTTCCTTCTTGAAATTTCCGCTCGCCGCTGCTCTTGCTTCCCAGGACTCGGCGTTGCCCTTCCACCCGCCGTGCCTCTCGCCGGGTATCCCGCCTTTCATCCTGCCAAACGCCTTCCCCATCTTCTCCGCCGTTTTTTCCTCAGGATGCAGAATAAAATTCTGCTGCGTCACCGGATCGTTGATCATCACAAACGACCTCGGTCCCCCGGAAGTGGCCAGCGGTCCGATGGCGGGCAGCGTCACTTCTTTGCGGAATCGCCCCTGGCTGTCGCGGAAAAGATTCGTCTGCGTCTTGCGCGAAATGTGATTTCCGTCTGCCAGGGTTCGCGACGTCTCGGAAATGGCGACCGCGCTGAACGGCGCTCCCGTCACGACTTTTCCGCCGTGCATTCCTTCGAAGCCCAGCAATTCAATCCGCTCGCCCATCGGCGGAGCCATGAAGTCGTCGCCGGGTCCTACTCTATGGAACATTACGTCCCCGCCAGGATGTGGCGGCGGCTCTTGTGCACGCGCCACTCCAGCGCTCAGAAACAGTGCCGCACCCAAAATCGGGCTCATGCTTATTCTGCGATTCATTATTCCCTCTCCTCTTCTCTCCCGAACTGTTGCGAACTCTTCGCCGCAGCAATTCCCGCGATTCCGTTTTTCAATCGCCGCAGCACGATTACCAAAGCGTGCTCCGGCATTTCTTCACCAAAGTGGACCGCGGCTTTTACTTTCTCCCAAAGCGCCATCGCTTCCGTCATTTCGTGGACCTCCGGAACGCACCGACCTCTGTTCGCGCAATCACTGTTGCGGCAGCCTCACCGCTTGGGGCAGCCCGTCGTCTCCAACGAGCAAGTCCACCTGGATCCATTCGCCGGCGCGCTCTTCGTTCACCGGGAGGCCCAGCGCACCAAGCGCACCGCGCTGCATCCGCACACGCACAATCGCCGCATCGTCTGCTTCCGCAGGCAAGGCTCCCGGCAGCAGAGTGAAGTTCCGCAATTCGTTGTCCGCCACGAGCGTCCCGGCCGAATCCGAGTTCGCGGAACCTTCCTGCGGCGCATGGGCGTCATTCTTCAAATTTGCGTCGTTCGTCTTTGCGCCACCATTCTGCGCCGGCGCCAGTGCCGAATTTTGCGGAGCAACCAGATGCCTTGCTGCCTCCTCTTGCTGGCTCTTCCGCCAGTTGCTCCAGCTGACCGCGCTGGCCAAAACTGCCGCGGCAGCCAGCGCCCACGCAGCGATTACGGCCACGCGCCGCGTTTTCATCGTGCCGTGTTGCGTTCGGAATTCCTGCCGCAAGCGCATCTCAACGCGCGCGGGAGTCTCCGCTGCAGCGGTCGAATCCGCAAAGGCGTGCAGCTCGACGCGAGCCGCCTGCCAGGAATCCTGCAGCGCCGCGCAGCGCGAGCACCCGCTCGCGTGCTCGCGAGCCGCGGCGCGCTCCAGTTCACTCAGCGATGCGTCGCGCTCTGCATCCAGTCCAATGGCGTCAAAGTCCTCACACTTCATCGCGCACTTCCATTTCTCTTGGTCATCGCGCCACGCTCGCGCGCCGCGGCACGTCGCGCAACATCTCGAGCTTCGCCAGCAGCAGCGCGCGCCCGCGATGCAGCCGCGATCGAATCGTCCCGATCGGACATCCGGCCGCTTGCGCCGCTTCTTCGTAGCTCAACTCTTCCAGTTCGCACAGCACCACCGCTTCGCGAAACTCCGCCGGCAATTCCAGCACTGCAGCGCGAACCTGCTTCATCCGCTCGCGCGTTTCCGCCCAGGTTGCCGGAGTCGCCGCATCCTTCAGGACAATTCCCGCGCCACTTCCGTCCTCGTTTTTTTGTTCCAGAGGAACTTCCCGCGGCAATCGCTCCAGATGCTTCATCACGCGGTTTCGCGCAATTCCGTACAGGTATCCGCCAAGCGTTCCGCGGCTCGAATCGTATTTCTTCGGAGCGCGCATCAAAGTCATGAAAACGTCCTGCACAATTTCTTCCGCGGCCCACGCGCTTCCGGTCATGCGCAGCGAGAAGCGGTACATCGCCGCTTGGTGCCGCCGGTACAGAAGAGTGAACGCCTCTTCCTCGCCCTTGGCGGCCCGCCGCAACAGAACGTCGTCTCTCGCTGGCTCAGCGATCCTCATCTCTCCTGGTTAGACGTTCTGAAGCCTTTCAATGGGTATATTCCCTGTCCCGCTGCAAAAAGTTCCCGCCGGCTCTGGACGGCCAGCGGTTGAGCTTGGAAGTCTTTGGTTTCACAATAGGTTGGACGATTGTCGAAGCGCTTGCGTCAGACAAAAAAAGTGCTCTACTCGCTTTTGGGCTTGAACATTCCGGCGGCGATGCGGGTTACGAAACGGCGCGGGACGAGGCGTTCGCCATGCGCGCCGAGATAATTTCCGAGGCCGGAAATTACGTAACTTTTCCCCGCCGCGAGGGCTTTCAGTCCGGTGCGCGCAACTTTTTCCGCGGTCTCGGCATTTTTCTTGAATTTTTCCTGGCCGGCGACCGCGTGAAATTCAGATTCCGTTGAGCCAGGGCAAAGGGCGCACACGCGAATGCCGTACGGCTTCATCTCTTCGGCGAGGCCTTCCGCGAACAAGAGATCGAATGCTTTTGTCGCTGCGTACGTGGATATATAGGGAACGGCCTGGAAGGAGGCGGTCGAAGCGAGGATGAGAACATCGCCGCGGCGCCGCGCGACCATCTCCGGCAAATACAGCCGAGTGAGATGCACGACGGCGCTGCAATTCACCTGCACCATGTCCAGCAGGCGTTGTTTCTCGACGGATGGAAATTCACCCAGCCGGCCGAAGCCGGCGTTGTTAACCAGCAGATCGATCTCGATTCCTTTTTCTTTCGTGAAGGCAAATATCTTTTCCGGTGCGCTCGGCTCCGCCAAATCCGCAGCGAAAACTTCAGTTTTCACTTTGTGCTTCGCCGTCAACGCACGGGCCAGTTCATCGAGGCGCTCCTTGCGCCGCGCGGTCAGCACGAGATGTGTTCCTCCAGCCGCTAACTCTTCCGCCAGCGCCGCGCCGATGCCCGCGCTCGCTCCCGTCACCAGAGCCCACTTCCCCCGCCAGTTATCCATCCAGAGCTCCTCGCCTTTCGACTCGCACTAATTTTTTACCGGTGGCAATCCCGCATCCTCCGCAGCCACTCGCCCGATCACCGACCAGTCCTTGTCTTGATTCCCGCGCGCCATCGCGGTAATAAAGCGGTCTCGCAAAACGCTGGCGATGGGCATCGGCACGCTGGCCGCCTCCGCCGCCTGCAGCACCAGCCGCACGTCTTTCAATCCCAGCGGCAAAGCAAATCCTGCCGGCTCGTGCTTCCCCTGGACGATCAATTCGCCATAAGATTTGTACACCGGCGCCGTGAACATCGTAGTGGTCAGAAACTCCAGGAGCAGCCCGGGATCCACGCCGGATTTTCGCGCAAACGCCAGCGCCTCCGCCAGGGATTCCAGAACCGTGGCAATCAGAAAATTTCCCGAGAGCTTCACGACATTAGCCATCGAGGACCGTTCGCCAACCACGAACAGTTTCGGTCCCATCGCTTCGAAAAGCGGCTTGCAGCGCTGCACGCTCGTCGCCGGCCCCGCCGCCACCACCGCAAGTTTGGCGGCTTCAGCTGCCTCCGGGCGTCCAAAGACCGGCGCGGCTACAAACTCTTGCCCTGCTTTCGAATGTTCCGCCGCCAAGCGGTCGCTCAGCGCCGTGCTGATCGTGCTCAGCGAAACGTGAATGCCACCTCGACGCAGCGACCCCAGAACCCCGCCCTCGCCAGCCACAACGGCTTCCAACGCCGTATCATCTGCGACCATCGTCAACACCGCTTCACCCCGACAAGCTTCCGCCACGGATCCCGCTACGGTCGCGCCGTCCGCGCGCAAGGCCTCGGCGCGAGCCCGTGTGCGGTTGAAAACTGTTACACGGTGACCTGCCCGCAACAAACTCTTCGCGATCCCTGCGCCCATTTTTCCAAGCCCGATCAGACCGACTTCCATTTCAGATTCCTCCGTCAGCAAAGAGTTGGCTGCGCCCACTTAGAGCGCTATTCCTTTGGCGGGCCCATCACGGCGTCCTTCCATTTGCCGCCCTCGTGTTTGATACGGTCCATCAGGCGGCGCGCCCAAACAAATTCGGCCGCAAGCAAACCTAAACCGAGGAGAATCGCAGCAATGCCTGGCCCTGGGGTGACCAGCATAACGACGCCTGCCAGCAATAAAGTGAATCCAGCAATGACGAGGAACACTCTGCGGACCTGTTCAACCGTGCGGAGGATCATCAACTCTTAGGATAACGGATTTCTGGCGGAGAGGGTGGGATTCGAACCCACGGTAGGCTGCTATCTGTAGTTTTTGCATCTAGTTAACCGCCTCCCGTTTAGATTGTACCTTACGTGTACCCTTCGTTTCGAGAAGAAAGATCGCGTCCTGCGTCCAAGCGCGGCGCACATCGGCCTCCGCTTGCTCCTGACGCTCTCGAATCCACGGAGCATAGTGCTTTTCCGTGACCTTGATGCTGGCGTGGCCTAGCAGAATCGAGACGCGCTCCATGGGCGTTCCAGAGAGAAGCAATTCTACAGCGAAGGTGTCCCGGAACCTGTGGGCGTGGATATTTGCAACGCTCGTAAATTCTTCGAGCCTTTGCAGCCGGTACTGCCAGTCACCAACTTGCGTTGAGAGTTTTCCTTTGCCGCTCCAGAACCAATAGGCGTCGCTCATCGGCGGGATGGAGTCGAGTTCCTTCACGACAAACTCAGGCAATGGGATATAAACCATCGTTCCGGTCTTTTGCGTGTAGAGCTTTAACTTGCCGTCAACGATGCGTGAGCGATGACAGCCTACCGCGTCACCGATGCGCAGACCGGAAAAGCGGAGCAGGAGAATCAAGGCGCGAAACCTCGCGGCGTTCGGTACGCTCAATCCTTGGGAGTCGTCCTTGTAGGACTCGACCGCGCCGAGGATCTTGCTCATTTCGTCCTGGGTGAATGGTAGGGTAGGCCGCATCTTCACCTTCGGATTCTCCAACTGCTTCGCCGGATTGGACTCCATCCATCCATTCGAGACGACGAAGTAAAAGAATTTGCGGAGACGTACCAGTTTATTCAGCGCGGCCATGTTGCGATCTTTCCACGACGCGCGGAACAGGCGAAGCATGGGAACGTCGAGTTGCTTTAGGTAAGCGATGCCCTGCGCAGTGGCAAACTCTTTGAGCTGGCGAAAGAGCAATTTATATTTGTAGACGGTGCGCTCGCGCAGCCCGCGAGAGATGGCCTCGGTTTCAAACGCAAGGGTAGCCGCGGCGATGGTGGCCGGCCCTTCGTCGCCTTTCGGCATAACCGCCTTTTCGGTTTCCCACTAGCGGGTAATCTCAATCGCCCAGTTCCAGTCCGTGACGCCCAGCGATTTGCGTACATCCGTCTTGGCTAACAAACCATCGGCCCACAGCGGACACGTGCAGCGCCGATAGGCTCGGCCCTCGCTTCGGTGCTCGCAATCTTTTCGGTGTCTGCGATAGATGGTTAGCATGGTCGTGGAGTTTACACCGAACTCAGTTTCCGATGCACGCGCGCAGCAACCGCTTCCGGTATGCGCATGGTGGCGTAACTTCGCCTGCCGCGCCGTGAATTGCTGATCTGTAGCACGCCTGGCTCGTTTGCAAACAACCGGCGCACTGTGTCTGCGCTCAGGTTCCACAGCTCACCGAGTTCGGCAGGCGAATAATGCCGCTCGTACATCCGCGGCTCTGCCTCGCGGTGTGGAACTTGCACGAGTTTTGCGGCAGTCGCCATCGCTTAAACTCTTGCGCCCCCATTTTCGCTATAGGCCGTTTCTTGAGCCGAAAGAGGCCGGGTAAGGGGGTAGTTCGAGAGAGGCGTTTTTTGCGCCTGTAAGTCCTTTGTTTCCGATTGAATGCAGACAGTTTTTTCCACACTTGGACGCGAACGATAATTTCGCTGCTGTCGCGTCTTGGCTGCGCGGCTTTCCTCGCCGTTCCGATACTTTCGCGGGCGTCCCGTTTTGCGGGTCGCTTGCCGCTCTCCGTCACCTCTGCATGCGCGGCTGCACCAAATCCCCAATTCAGCTTTCCGGGTGAATCGCACCGCGCCGAGGACGGCGCCGCACCTGTCGCAGATTTCACGGGCGAAAACTCCGTGCTTTGCGAGGAGCTTGTAACTCTGTTGAGTCGTGAGCAGCATGGCTAGGCCGACACCTCCACTGGTCGCAGTTCGGGCGGATGCTTCCGCATGATCTCTTCGCCTTGCCGGAGCAGTTCTCTTCGCCTTGCGTCCAACTCTCGCAGGGTCTTTCCTCTTGGCATGCTCTTCTGCTTTCCCATCTCTTTTCCTAAGAGAGAAAAAAAAATCAGAGCGAGCGTTTTTTGCGAGCGAATCTTTGTTGTTATTCTTGGGAAGCTTCGTAAGATCGTTTCGTAAGGTCGTTTCGGAAGTGACTGTGTTTTCAACGGGATGGATACCTTCAGACTGCCAAGGTTCCGGCACCCTAACTGACGAAGTCCCGGCATGCATAACCGATTTAGACTGCCGGTTTTCTGGCACCCTGAATTTCTTGGGGTTCAGCACAAAGATACGGATTCCACGCCGATCATGCTCCACGCGAAGGTACTTCTCTCGAACAAGCCGCGGCATCCATTCGCGGACGCTGCGGTGTTTGCAGTTCATCTCTTCGGCAATCTCCGCGTAGGTGACGATGTTTCCGCCAGCGACGGGGCCCTGTTGTTTTCCAGTTTTCGGTTCGATGCCTTGCCCGGTCTGGCGCATGACGCACCAAACGAAAAGCATCCATGCTGGACCGAGGCGTTCATGGTGACGGCCATCTATCAGGCCGGCCACGACACCCGTGTACATTCGTGGAAAGAGCTTTCCAAACATCACGAGCGCACCACCAGATCGAAGAGAGGTAGGCCGGTTGACCGCGGGCGATCCTGCCACGGAGTTTCAACTTTAGGAGTTTCGGGCTTTGCAGGCTCAGGAATCGTGCAGACTAAGCGGTACCAGGTGTGGCACTGACCGTCCACCCATTCCTCTTCGCAGTTAATGTCGAAGCCCTTCGGCCAGAGCCAGCGCCGCAAAGAGAAGATGCGAGCATTGTATTGCTTCGCCAGCGGAAAAATCTCGTAAAGGGGTACACGACCAGGGTAGCGAGAGAGAATCAGCGCGAAGATTTTTCCACACTGAGTCTTGCAGTTCGGCGCACCAGAACTTAGTTGTATCGCATCACGATATGTCGTATGTTCAGACATCTTCTAACCCGGGCCGGATCGCATCCCACGTTCCCCGACGTTCGCTTTCCGGCCTTCCTTTTTGGAATCCACGCATTGGACCGGCATTCATCGGAAGCGCACTCGCTTCTTCTACGCGTCGCAACCAATCTTCGTTATCATCCCGGACCGGGAAATTGCGCCCTGGTTGCGGCCCGTGAAAAAATGGGCTCCCGAGTTCGGCGGAGCGCACGATCTCCACGCCGACTTTTCGCCTCGAATGGATTTCCCCTAAGTTTTCTGTGAGAGGTGCCGCTTGACTTGCAACGACTGCTTGGTTTAGTGTTCCCATTGTTCCGCTGATTCTGTCCTTTCTTGAAATTCCCCTTAGCCACTTTGCCGGTGACTAGGGGTGTGTTTGAAACTTATGCGCTGGCACCTGCCCTCATGGTCCGCGCGGCTCCGTCGTTGATTGTTGAGGTGTTCGTCGCCGATTGCGGCGATGGGTGATCGTTACGAAGAAATGCTTCGAGATCGCGCACAAGTACAAGTGTGCGCCGTCCGATTTTTCGAGAACGCAAGTGTTTTGACCGAATGTAGAGTTGGAGGGTTCTCCGCGAGAGCGCACACATCGCGCTGGCAGTATTCAAATCGACAGCGAGTCTGTTTTCAGCACTCATGCGCACACACTAAGGCAGGGATGCGCAACGGTGCTAGGAAAACTGCCAAACTACTGAGTTTTCCGGTTATGGGCTTTTCTGGGTGTGTTCCAGCCAGCAAAACCCCTGTTTTGACCTGATCGTGCTCGCGAACCTGATTTGCGTCCCTTACAATGGTGCTATGAAAGCCTGTAGACAAAAAGCCGAGTACGAGCTCCGGACGGACGGGACTTGCATTCAGAGCGAGCGGGTAAGGTCTTATCGATGCGGACATGTGCATTTCAAGGGAGAAGTTTTCTTTTGCCAGGCACATGCTCATCAAGGTGGCCACAAGAACCTTCACGAGGATGCTGAGTTGGCCGAATGGGTCCGGCGTGTGATTGGCTGAAATTGTCCGGGCGAGCTAGTGAGTTTTCCGGTTCTGTTGGTGGGTTTTTCTCAGATCATTCCAGCTAATGAGGTGGGCGACGGTTTTGATGCCCTTGAGGACCGTGGACTCGTCGAGGCCCTTTTCAGATTGTAACGATCCCTCCCCAGCAATCTTTCCAGAGGACCACGCTGCAAACTGATAGAGCACAAACCAATCGAAGTTACGTTGGCTAAATTGCCGCTGGGAGCGGACCAAGCCGCGTGATTCGGCCATCTTGCGTATTTTCTTTTCGTAGTCCACCAACTGACGATCCACAAATTCGCGGTATTCGGCAAACGTGAGGCCCTGTACTTCCCAGCCAGGACACTCGAAAGCGATTGCTGGAACCGGGGCAATGACTCTGCTAAGCGGCAGATCCCAGCACAGCGAATTGCGCCGCTCGGGAATGCCATACCAGCCGCGCATAGTGTGGAGGGCTGCGTCTAATAGCCAACTGGCCGAGTCCGCGTTGAATCTTGCCGCCCATTCATGAAGTTCCGTCTTTAGTGCGATCAGTTTGGCATCTTCGGTGAGCCGCTCATAAGGTGATGTGCCTGACCGCCCGGCAAATATCTGCTCAAAGTCAAAGCCGCCTCTTGAGTAGAGCGGAAATACCTTCTTTGAGAGTGTTTCAAAGAAGATCGGATACACCCGGCTGATAGCGTCGAGCAATACCAGTCGCGCTCTCCACACTTGGTCGCTGCTGTCACTGGAATTTGCAGGGACGTACTCGCCAAATGCGAGTGGATATTCAGACCGCGCCGGGGTTGCCTGCGGGGAATGCCAATCACTCAGAGGGACGGCGTTACTTTTAGAGACGAGCACGACGCCTTGTCGCGGTTTCGCGGAATGCCCTGTTTTTGCCTTCTTGCCCGACTCCGGCTTTCCGCTTGCTGGCGTGCGTGAAGACGCGCTATTCTTGCGGCGATCACTCAAGATGTAACCCCTACCCGCGCCGGCGTGCCTGCCGGCGCAACCCTTTTCTACGCTAAGATTCTTTCACAAAGGGGTTGACAGGTCAAGATAAATGTGATACACGTGTATATGTGAGTCAGAAAACCTATAGCACTCGCGAAGCAGCAAAGGCGGTCGGAATCACAAGAGTCACTCTTCAACGCTGGATAATGGCGGGGAAGATTCGAGCACCGCGCACGCGGCTGGTCGATGGCGTAGGCAAAAGACTCTGGAGCGAGGAAGATATTTCTCGGCTCCGCAAGGCAAAGGAAGAAATCTACCGCAAAGGCCGGGGCCGCAAGCCAAAGCCGAAGCGATAGAGAAAAAAACGGGCCACCGCTCAGTTTGCACCTGACCGGCAGCCCTAACCCAATGACACATGGAGGTGTCACGTGGCTACGCAAAGTGTAATTCATTCCGCTGAGCAGTCGAAACTCGCAGTCGTTCCATTCCCCGCACCGCAGCCGATCACGCAGACCGAACTGATTCTTTTGCTCGGGATGCGTGGCCGTCTCCACCAGCTCGAAGCACAAGTCCAAGAAGCCGAGCAATACATCAAAACGAGGCTTGAAAAGGGGGCCTTCCTTGAGCCGGGCGACCATCGCGCCGAGCTTAAGGAAAACTTCCGCCGCAACGTCTCGTGGAAGGATGTAGTCGTTCGCTTGGCCGAGCGGCTGAGGATGAACGGCGAAGCCTACTGCGCGAAGGTTCTCTCCAGCACGAAGCCGTCACGCAGCGTCTCTCTCGTTATCGAGTAGCTCCGAAACACGTGGGGCGGGTTTTGTTTTCGCCCTCCTTGCGTGTCCGGCGCACTCTTGCGTTCTGCCGCGCCGCCGATGAGGAACGCGGGACGCTTTGGAGGAGATCATGCGAGCACTCAATGCAGTGGCCCTGCCGTCGTCATTGCCACACGTAAGGCAACGCGAAAAACAAGAACCCAACCCTGCGGCTTTGCCTTCGTCGTTTCAGGAGGCACTCAAGCTCGGCTGGACCATCATCAAGGAAGAGAGCGCCATCGACATCAAGGACCGCCAACGCAAGGGCGCTGTTCTGCTGCGCTCCAAAACCTTGCCGTCGATTAGGCTGCGAGTCCCGTACATGGCGACGGCGCGATCGTGGAAGTTCGCGGCACCCGTCACTATCGACGTTAACTGACTCCGAAACGCGCGGGCCGATGCTTCCCAATCTGCTCGCGCGTCTGCGGCTTTTATTTGCGCCTTGTCGCCGCACCGATGAGGACAGCGAGGCGCTGGAGATGTGAAATGACCTTCGCGATCACACGGAAGCGGGGGACGGCACTTGTGTCCCCGCCGAAAAGGCCGGGCAGTTACGCAGTCCGGCGAGTTTTCGACAATTGCCAGATCATCGAGAAATTCGATAAGTGGCTGATGATCTGCGGCAAGGCCAAGAACACGCGAGACAACTACACCCTGGCCGCGAAGCAGTTCGCCAAGTTCCTGCTTGACAAGCCACTCACTGCCACGACGAAGGGTGATGTCCGCGCCTTCGTTTCGCACCTTTACATGAAAAAGTTCGCTGCTACCACGATTCAGGTGCGCCTCGATGCGCTCCGCGTGCTCTTTGATTGCTTGCAGCTCGGCGGGCAGGTCCGCTTGTCAATCCCGCGGTCGATTA
>Ga0099829_10000279_pt1 | contig 26261 bp, 30 predicted proteins | sample CZO8metaG_3_FD_79336 | JGI IMG/M metagenome (GOLD analysis project Ga0099829, IMG submission 79336) | Vadose zone soil microbial communities from the Eel River Critical Zone Observatory, Northern California, USA - CZOApr15con2H2.8 metaG | ecosystem: Environmental > Terrestrial > Soil > Vadose...
AAACTGAACGATGGCTGGCCCACACAGCGGGCGGCCAAACTTCGGTACGGACCCGACAAGAAGCATCCCACAATGCGACACTCGTCTCGCAATGAAACCCGGGCCGCTTCGGGGCAAAAACATATATCAGGTCATTCAAATTTTCAATATGGAAAATATGAATTTTGAATAATGAAATATTTCAAAATATGAAAACTGGGGACTTCCGTGGAGTTTAAGAGGACGACGAAAAACGCGGGCGCTTGCCCGGAGCACAACTAAAAGTCGTGCTCCTGATGTATGTCTCCAACCAGTATCAGTTAAAGCAGTCTAAATGCGCGAATAGTCGGGACGCCAATTCACAACGGCCTTCTTGATATCGGCGCGACTGAGCTTTTCCTGAAGAGCTCGTTCGACAAGCGAGGGAAGCTCTGTGTCGGAGGCGAAGCGCAGGGCGACTAACTGTGCGCCGGTAAGCTCACCGATGCGGGAGCGCAACGGTTCGGACAAAACAGACGTCAGGCGAATGCGCTCTTCCAGCCGGATGACACGGTCCTGCACCCGCAATGCATACAAACGAATCTTAAATACGGCCACCAAGGCAGCTAGTGCGATCACGAGCAGCCATCCGCTACCCAATGCGGGAAAGCGCACAAATTACACGACAGCCACGATCACAGAAATGAGCGCCACAGGAACCATGAAAAAGTGAAATGACAGATCGTTTCTCTTATGATTGGCAAATGTCTGCGGTTTTTCAGCCATAATTTCTCCTCCACAAATTAAATCGAGTAGTAGATGTTTGACGACTCACGGCTGAGAACCATCCCTCAAGATTCTGAATCCTGCTCCCAGGGCAACGTACAGTAACGGTAATCAGTTCCCAGTTACCAGCGGCCGGTTGCCAGTTGCCGAAAAAAGCATTAGCTTAAACTTGCAGATTAGGTACACAGCCAAGATGAGTTCCATTCCCACTACAATGCGCGCGGTGCAGCTACTAGCCTATGACGGTAAGGTGGAGAGCATCGTTGTAGCTCAAATTCCGGTGCCACGTCTAGGACCAGGAGAAGTATTGGTGCGCATGGCGGCGGCGCCGGTGAATCCGTCGGACATCATGTTCACGCGTGGGCTGTATGGCGTGAAGAAAACACTGCCCGCCATTGCGGGATTTGAGGGCAGTGGCACGGTCGTAGAATCGGGAGGCGGGATGATGGCACGTTTTCTCAAGGGACGGCGCGTCGCGTGTCACGCTGCTGACCGGAGCATCACCGGAGGCACATGGGCGGAATACCTGGTCACACCGGCGCATGCCTGCGTGCCACTACGTAAACAAGTGGACATGGAGCAGGGTGCCACGATGCTGGTCAATCCGTTCACGGCTTGGGCGTTGGTCGAGGAAGCACGGCGCGGGGGACACGCTGCGATTGTGCAAACTGCGGCAGCAAGCGCAGTAGGCCGCATGATGCTGCGGCTGGCCCGAAAGTTTTCTATCCCGGTCATCAACGTGGTGCGACGCACGGAGCAAGCTGACCTGCTGCGCTCGATGGGCGCAGAGCACGTTTTGAACAGCAGCGAGGCCGAATTCGACACGAAGCTGCGCGAGCTTTGCCAGCAACTCAAAGCCAGCTTTGGTCTGGATGCGGTAGCGGGAGAGATGACGGCGCGCGTGCTGCGGGCGCAACCGAAAGGGAGCCGGATGCTGGTTTACGGAGCTTTGTCGCTGGCCCCGAGCCAGGTAGACCCGGGATCGCTGATCTTCGAAGGCAAGCGGGTAGAAGGCTTCTGGCTTAGCGGCTGGCTGCGCCATAGAAATATGCTGACTCGGCTACGAGTGGCGCGTCATGTGCAGGAGTTGCTTGCAACCGAGTTGAAGACCGAGTTCCAGGCGCGCTTTCCTTTAGAAGAAGCGGCGCGCGCTTTGCAGCAGTACGCAGCCAATATGACGGCAGGAAAGGTTTTGCTGATTCCGTAAGGCAGCACTTGGCATTCAATCGCCAGAACTCAGTAGCTTTTTACCTTTTAGACTTTGCTGTGCAGCTTACGCTTTGCCTCGCATTTTAGCGACCCACCACCGCACCCCAACAAACAGAAAACGCCAGTCGTGGAAAAACTCTGGTGCCTTATGCTCGAAGGCGTGTCCGATGAATTGCAGCGCCCATCCGAAGATGAAGAGGGCAGTGGCATAGATCCACAGCGGATGGAAAAAGATGGCGGCCAGGAAAAGTACGAGCGAAATAACAATTGTAGGGATGCCAAAAGTGTGACACGCCCGGTTCACGGGATGCTGATGGCTGCTGGCGTACTGCGCAATCCACTGCTCGTTGGTGCGTCCGCCTAACATGACGGGGGAATTATACCGCCTTTTGTGTGCAGGTTTGTAGCTTCAAAATTACGGTACAAATTACGACGCCGTGCGCATTGCAGGAATTGTTAAAATGCGACATCCTAGAGCTCGCATGTGGAGTAGCGAGATATGAGCATTTAGATGTTGAGCGCAATCGTTGAAGGCACAAATCTGGTTTCGCGCCCGCCCGTGGCTGAGTTGCAACCCTACCTGGGCTGTTTCTGGGCGCTCGTGCACGCACCCGGAACCAGTGTGCAAACATTGCCTGACGCCTCGGCCTACCTGGTGATCGAAATGCCGGATGCAGCTCCGCCGCACTGCATGGTGGCCGGTCCACGATTGAAGACTGTGCGCTCTGCTCCTACGGAACGTAGCAACGTGGTTGGCATCAGGCTGCGTCCGGGCGTGGGCTTTCTGTTAACGGGGGCGCCCGCCGATCAGCTTGTAGGTTGTCGCGAACCGCTGGCCAAATTCTTAGGATCATGTGCGGATGAGCTCGCAGAACAGATTACAAAAGCGAACTCGACGGAAGCCCGCTTCGATTTGCTGGAATCCTTCCTGCTCAAACACCTCGCGGCAAAGCGCATGGATGGACGGGTGTCGCTGGCCTTGCGCCTTATTGAGCGGTCTGCGGGAGCGATTCAGGTGGAGCAGCTTGCGCAGCGCTGTGGCGTCAGCGCCCGCCAACTCGAACGGCTGCTGCGCATCTGGGTTGGAATCTCGCCTAAGCGGCTCGCACGCATTGCGCGCTTTCAAGCCGTACTCGGTCAGGCTGAGAAACAACCCGTCGGCCAATGGACGCATGTAGCCGCAGAACAGAATTACGTGGACCAGGCCCACTTGATCCATGAATTTTCTGGATTCACCGGGGCCAGCCCGACGCGCTTCCCAGCTTTGAACTCAAATAATTCCGTTAAGCCAAACTGCGATTAGAAACTGGCGATAGGACATTCGTAAAGCCACATTGCCACTTGATGGACCAAGAATCTCAGGCAGAGGTGGGTATGTTGGCCGCTTCTCCTGCCCGATTTGGGAAATTCGCGGACGCAATTTTAACGCCACAGCGTGGGCAGAACGCAGATCGTGAATCAATCTTTGACTTGCAGTTTGGGCAAGGGGCGCCCAGGGGCGCCCTCATCAGAAAATAGATCACAATGCCAAGCGCATTGGGAACCAGGAAAGCCAGGAAGGTCCAGGCAACGTAGTTCATATCTCTACGCCTGGCATCGCCAAAGACATAGGCCAACAGAAGCACGTAAGCTGCGGGAATCAGTGGCGGCAGGCAAACCAGCAAAATGTAAGCCCACACCGGTATTGCACTATGGATGTCCATAACCTTTTGCCAATTGATTAAAGCAATGGCTGCAGCGACAACAAAATAAGCAATTCCTGCCAGAATCTTGCCCGCGTTGGGGACAACCTGCAATTCATCATGCAAACGAGACATACAGCGTCTTCCTTTCTGCTCCCATCAGCACCCAGGCGGCAACGCCTGCAGTGATGATGGTGAACACGGTGGAAAGAAGCAGCGCTACGGCGATTGACGCGCTTCCTATATTGGAAAAACTAAAATGATTGATTGCGGCCGCAAAGAAAAGGACCGAAACCAGGCAAAATAACCACCCAAACCCAATCGCAAACGAGAGAAAAAAAGCACTGACCCGTTTTTCCGATTGAGCAGAGTACGCATCTTTGACTCGCGAAACCGTTTGCTGCGCCAAAGAAGCGGAAAACTGAGGAGCAGGCCGCTGGCTGAGAGCGCCTGTAATGAGCCGCCAGCGATCAAGTTCGGCGGCGCACGCGGCGCACTCTTGAAGATGCTGGTGGACAAGCTTTTCTTCTGCGTCGCTCAGCAGACCGCTTGCCGCCAGCGCCAGCAAATCCCGGACTTTGGAATGTGTATTCATTGAGCTGCTACTCCTCGCGGAGCCAGACGGTCACGCAGTAAGTTGAGCGCCCGGTGGAGCCGCGTCTTAATCGTTGGCAAGGGCTGCTGCAGGACCGCTGCAATTTCGTGGATCTTCATCTCTTCCTCGAACCGCAAGGTTAGAACCTCGCGGTATATCGGCGGAAGCGTTTCCACGATGGTTGCGATGGCAACCGCCCGTTCGCTGGAGATCATGGCGGAAAGGGCATCCACGGAGCGGTCATGAAAGTGCTCGTTCGCAGGAGCGTCTTCATCCAAAGGCTCAGGTCGGCGCACACGCCAATAATCAATGGCCAAATTGTGAGCGATCGAAAACAACCATGCACTGAACTCGCTGTGCTCTTTGTAAGTATCAATTCTTTCAATAACCCGCATCCAAGTCTGCTGAAATAAGTCTTCGGCCACGCTGTTATCGCCGGCCATGCGGAGCAGGTAACGAAAAAGCCGGTGCTGATAGAGCGGAACCAGAGAGTCGAGGGCGTTAAGGTCATGCTTCCTGAGCCGCTCAACTTCATTTTCGACGTTCAATCGCAAGCTCCACAAAATGGTCCTGGCAAAGCTCATATCCGTAATGTATACGGACAAGGGCTGGAAAAGGATTCAAATTGATTGGGCAGAGTGGGGGGGGGATTTATCTGTTTTGGGATCGATCTCCAAGTGTGGTCACTGTTGCGGCGTGTGTTTGGGTTGAGAACCCGTCGCCGGGGCGGGAGCAAACGTCATCTCATAGTGCAATTCGTCAGTGGCAGAGATGCGCACGACCACGACCTGCTTGCCTGCGATTTTGCCATCTGTGCTGCCGGTCTCTGAGCTACCGGTTTCGGGAACAGCAGGTGAAACGGGCTGGACTGCCACTTTGTCTTCTGGTTTTGTATGGAATGAGATAACAAATGTACCATGCCCTGAAGGAAGCTTGACCTGGTTTTTTTCTACGATGATACCGGCAGGGTTGGCACTCAACAGCGGAAGCACTTCGGTAAATGGGCCAGGATGATGAACAGCAACAATGATGGAATTGGCCTCGAAGCGAACTGTCTTCTCACCCTCCTTGCCAAGTGGATAGTGCACCACGAGATCGCCAGATTTTAAATCACGAGAGCCGGGTTCAGGGGCAACAGCCTGGCCATCTGCTTCGAAGGTGGCGGGCAGATCATCGGCCTCAAAGACGGTAGTACCGGAATGTGTTCCCCAAGTTGCATTGTCATCTCCGGTTTGTGATTGCAGAACAGCTCCAGTCTCTGCGCTCCAAAGCAGACCGAGGCCGTAGCGCTGCTGCTTCACCAGCCGCTTTCCGGAGTTGAAGGCGGCGTAGTAGCTGGGACGCCGCACATACGTGTAGACCATGGGATTGCGGCTATCCATCAACTGGTGGGTGAAGTTGGTGCGCGCAACGTAGGGCAAAAGGTTGCGCGCCTCAGCACGCTGCGCCTGAGTAGGACGCCAGTCGAATTGGGCGCGGTGCAGAAAGGCATACGGTGACCAACTCCAGAACTCGCCGGTCTGGAGGGAGGCGACCTTAGGCCAATTCTTTACCAGATCACGGCGCGTGACAGCTATTTCCTCTTGACGCTCTGCGTCGGTCTGAGCGAACGCACGCGCAATGGGAATCTGCTCAGCCAGGGGTTCGGTCAACTCAGAAAGAAAAGGTTTCTTCTGGCGGGTCTCGATGGCGCGGTTGAGCACCCATCCGCCGCCATCGGGCTCGGGCACCGCGTTCCAGGAGAGCCACTCGAACCAGCGGCGTTCGTGCTCAATGAACTGGCCGGCGCGGTCAGTGCCACGAGTGTAATGGTAAACGCTGCGCAGATTGCTCTGATGGGTGTAAGAGTTGTATCCCCAATCGGGACCATCGGCCTCGTAAAAAAATCCCGTAGGACTTTGGAAGTCGCGCATGCCATCCTGAACGCGAGGCCAGAATAGCTTTTCCAATTCGGGATCAGGATACAGGTTGAAAAACTCGAGCGCACCCGCCCAGACGTTAGTGAACTGATTGGAGTAGCTTTTGCCGTGCAAGTAGAAATTCGGATCGGTAAGAACAACGCGGATCGCCTTACGGTCGGCTTCAATCACGCGCTGCAGCAGAGTGGGATCAATAGGAGGGCCATCCTTCAGCAAGGTGAGGGTCTGACCCATGAACTTAGTGGCAAAGGCCGTAGCCGGGAGGTTCCATTGCTGCAGGCCATATTCGCTGAACTTGCCTTCGGGACTCTGAAGGTGACACCAGAAGTCGAGTGCCGCTTCCAGCCGCTGACGCAGCGCTGCCGAGCCGTAGTAGGGGTTCCAGGGCCTCTTGGTTGTATAGAAATACGCCAGCGAAAGGATGTTTTCCATGATGCGAGCATTGTAGGAGTGGTTATCTTTCGGGGAGCGCCAGACGGAGATGGCAATAAAACCACGGTCAGCCCCGGTGGCCACTACGCTGTCAGCCACCTGGTGGAAATTGTTGAGATAAAACGGCAGATCAATCTCAGCATCAGTGAAATCACTGGGATTCAATTTCGATAGGTCCACGGTGGGAAGCGGTGCAAAGGGCTCGTCGGCGGCAAAGATGGCAGGAACGGTTACAACCGCGAGCAAAACCAGCAGGGCAATTTTCATGGTCAAGATTGTAAGCTTTCTTACAATATTTGAGCGGCCCATTCGTCTACACAAGTAGATGAAAGAGACGCTGAGCGTCGAGTGGATGACAGCCGAGCAAGAGCAACGGATCTCGGAAGCGATTGAACGGGAGCAGCCAAGGCTGCGGAACTTTATCCGGAGACGTGTCAGCGATCCGGGCGACGCCGAAGACATTCTGCAAGAGGTCTTCTACGAGCTGGTAGAAGCTTACCGGATGATGAAGCCCATCGAGCAGGTCGGCGCATGGTTGTTCCGCGTGGCGCGCAACCGCATCATAGATCTGTTCCGTAAGAAGAAACCGGATGCGTTCATTAGCGATCCGATAGCGATCGCAGAAGACGGAGAGGCGCTGCGGTTAGAAGACCTGCTGCCCTCCGCTGATGCGGGGCCGGAAGCAGCTTACGCCCGAAGCGTGCTGGTGGAAGAGCTGGACGATGCTTTGCGCGAACTGCCTGAAGAACAGCGCGAGGTATTCATTGCCCACGAGATCGAGGGCAGAAGCTTCAAAGAGCTTGTTACCGAGACGGGATTGAATGTGAATACGCTGCGGGCGCGCAAACGTTATGCGGTGCTGCATTTGCGCGAGCGGCTGCAGGCAATCCATGACGAATTTACGAAAGGATGAAGAAAAAGAACATGAGAAAATATTGGCCGTTAAAAATACTGAAAATCCTGGTATTTGTGACATTGGCTCTGACGGTGTTTAGTTTTGTGGTTATGAAATTGTGGAACTGGCTGACGCCAGAGCTGTTCGGATGGCACACGATTAACTTCTGGCAGGCGCTGGGCATTCTGGTGCTGAGCAAGATCCTGTTCGGCGGGTTCAGAGGCCGTCCTGGCTTTGGCGGGCACTGGCAGAAGCGCATGATGGAGCGCTGGGAGCAGATGACCCCGGAGGAGCGCGAAAAATTCAAAGAAGGTATGCGCGGCCGTTGCGGGCCCTTTGGACCTCCGGCGGCGGCCCCGAAGGCGTGAGTTGTTTCGCGGCAGAGGCAGTTTCTGACTAATTAGGTTTCCATCTGTTAGGCTTTTCCTATGGGTTACTGGCTGGCAGCACTCCTGCTCTTGGCAACAACCGTGGCTCAGGCGGTCAAAATTCCGCGGCCGCCATCGCACGGAGGCTGCACAGCAGCAATCACTGGAGAGTTTGGGGCCGAGTGGCACGGGTTGAGTGACTCTCACGGCGTGCGGATTGATGTTGAACGGCGGCTCTACCAGATAAAAGATTCTAACCGGTTTTATATCCACGTAAGGATCACGAACGACAACAACACACCGGTATCGGTAGATTTGCGCGATGCTCACCTGAACATTTATCCCAATCAGTGGGAACTCATGCGAGAACCACGCCGGGGGCCCATTGACGAGCTTCGAACCCTCAAGACCTCTCTGGGTCCTGAGCGCACGCAAAATCTTTTGCAGGCCCATGCGCAGCATGCCCTCTCAGAAATTCCCTCTCACCATGCACTCGACTTCTATCGGGAGTCCTACGCCGACCTCGACGACGCCGGAGGTTTTAACGACGGGTGTTATTTGATCGTCAGTCTCGACGGGCAGATGTTTTTTACCGATGGCCATTCGTGCTGGCAAGTGAATATGGACGAGATGAGCTCGATAACAAAGAGCGAGGTCCTGAATCGGGCCGAGTTCGTGCTTCCGCTGCCGATTGCGCTGTCGCCATTACCGGAAACAGCAATTATTTTCCATGCACCGCCGACCTTATAAAGAGCGCGGAGACGATCGAGTCGAAATCAAAGTAAGAGTTTTCCGAAACGTTATAATGCCCAACATCACGATTTGACAGGTTTTCCAGAAAACTATTTTCCAGGCCGGTTACATTAAGTGAGCAATACTTTCTTTTCCGATGATGCGGTCCCGCTGGGCCTTTTGCGCGAGCGGGCGTATAACCTGCGCTGGGCGCAACAGCCGGCGGACGTAATTCCGCTGACGGCGGCCGATCCCGACTTCCCAATCTGCCCGGCAATTCAGGAGGAGCTGGTTCGCTACGTGCGTGACGGAGTGCTGAGTTACACTCCGCCGGAGGGGCTGCCCAAATTTCGTGAAGCAGTTGCCGATTGGATGCGCACGAGACGCCAGATCGATTGCACCCCTGCAGCGGTCTTTGCTACGGACAGCGCGGCAGCAGCAATCGCGGTGGTAGCACGCGCCAGCTTGAAGAACGGCGATGAGGTGCTGATTCCTGATCCGGTTGATTTTTTATTTCAGCACACCATCGAACGCGCCGGCGGCATTCCGGTACGTGTGGGCGTGAAGCCGGCAACAACCGCAGAAGAATTTATTGCCGCGTTAGAAGCTCGCCTCACGCCACGCACGCGCATGTTGTGGCTGTGCAATCCGCATAACCCTCTGGGAGCAGTTTACTCTCGCGCATGGCTGCAACCAGTCGCAGAGTGGGCGATGCGGCATGGCCTGCGCATTCTCTCGGATGAAATCTGGTCAGACATTGTGTATCCACCCCATCAGTTCGCCAGCCTGGCTGCGCTCTCACCCGAGATCGCTCGCAGCACGGTCACCGTCTATGGTTTTTCCAAGAACTTTGCCCTGGCAGGATTGCGAGTAGGTTGCGTTGTCTGTACCGATCCGGAGTGGAAGAAAGAGATTGTAGCTGCTTCCGACGCTGAGAGCACTGTTTTCGGCGTCTCGGTTCTGTCCCAAATAGCTGTGATCGCCGCGGTTCGAGATGGCCGGGAGTGGCTCTCAGAGTTCATCACGCATTTACAGGCGCAGCGTGATTACGCCGTGGAGCGCTTATCGAAATGGCCGGGAGTGACGGTTGATCCGCCCAAGGGAACGTACGTTATTTTCCCTTGCGTCCGCAGTGTAAGCGATGACGCGGAGCGCCTGTGTGAGCAGTTGCGCGAACAGGCTCGCGTTGCCTTGGTTCCAGGCGCACCCCGCTGGTTTGGGCCGGGAGCCAGCGGACATGTGCGCATCTGCTTTGCTACCTCGCGGCGCATTTTACAGGAGGCCTTCGACCGCCTGGGTCCGGTTGTGCTGAAGCTGGCAACCAAAAACCAGAAGTAGCCAGTTTCCTCGCAAGCCTCAACCACTGTATTCTTAGTGTGTAGCTGAGAATGGTGGTACCCCGATGTTTGAGCTTGTTATTAAAGCCCTCAAGGCCCCAGAGAATCGCCCGGCCTGGATTGTTGCCGCGGCTGCAGATTTCATTCAGATCATTGCCTTTCCGTTTTTCTTCGGTGGCGTTCTTTCACCAGCCGATGACGTCCTTGATGTGATTACTGGGGCGATTCTCATCAAACTCTTGGGATGGCACTGGGCCTTCTTGCCCTCGTTCTTCGCAGAACTTGTACCCGGTCTCGATTTGTTTCCCACCTGGACGGCCGCGGTTCTTTTCATCACCGGTCAGCGCGCCAGTTCCGAATCCAGCTCCAGCGCTCACCTTGATTCCAGCGAACCGAAGATTCTGCCTCCGAGTCCCAATCAAACTCCCGTACGCCGACCTTAGAGAAGGCCGAATGGATTTCGGGAAAATATTTCCAGCTTCCAGGTTTCTTAGAAACGGCAGCCAATCATTGCTTGTGATTTTGCTGAGCGCGATGGCAGCACTGTTGCTGTTGGCAAGCACACCAGCGGCCAAGACTGCTGCTACAACACCTACTTTCTATCGCGACGTATTACCCATCCTGCAGCAGCACTGCCAGATGTGTCACCGCCAGGGCGAGATTGCCCCCATGCCGCTCGTGAGCTACGAGCAAACACGGCACTGGGCGGATGCGATCCGCGAAAAGGTGAGCACAAAGAAGATGCCGCCTTGGTTTGCCGATCCTGCATACGGAAGCTTCTCCGACGATCCGTCACTGACACCACAGCAGATTGCTACGCTTTCGGCGTGGGCTGATGCCCATGCACCTGCGGGCGATCCCCACGACGCGCCACCTGCGCCGCACTGGGCGCAAGGCTGGAACATTTCTCAGCCCGACGTCATAGTGCAAATGCCAAAACGGGTCTCCATTCCTGTTCACGGAGACGTGGAATATACGTACGAGATCGTGCCCACCGGCTTCAGCGAAGATAAGTGGGTGCAAATGTCAGAGGTCAAACCCTCAAGCCGGGAGCATGTGCATCATGCGGTGGTGTATATCCGTCCGCCAGATTCAGAGTGGCTGCGCAGTGCTCCGCTGGGCGTGCCGTTTACGGCATCAAGTCTGCAAGACGAAAAACTCCGGCGCGAGGCGCACGCGACCACCAGCGATATGCTTCTGGTCTACGCCCCCGGTAGCTCGCCCGACCGTTGGCCTGATGGCATGGCAAAATTTGTTCCGGCGCACTCCGACCTGGTTTTCCAGATGCATTACACAACCAACGGACATGCCGCAACCGACCAGACAAGCGTAGGAATTGTTTTCGCCAGGCAGCCACCCAAACAACGCGTATTTACATTGCAACTGGCCAACGACCACGATGTGATCCCTATTCCCGCGGGCGTAGAAAACTACCGCGTGGAAGTGCACGGCACTCTGCCCAACGACGCCACACTGCTTAGCTTTTTTCCGCATATGCATCTGCGCGGGAAGCGGTTTGAATACAACATCATTCATCCCGACCGCGGCGTGGAGACGCTGCTGCGCGTGAACTACAGCTTCTACTGGCAGTTGAGCTACCGCCTGGCGGAGCCGCGCGTGCTCAAGGCAGGCACCGAATTGCAAGCGGTGGCGTGGTATGACAATTCAAGGAACAATCGGCACAACCCGGACCCGGCGAGCCCGGTCGAGTGGGGCGACCAAACCTACAACGAAATGATGGTCGGCTTCTTCGACGTGGCAGTCCCGGCGAATACAGATAAATGGCATTTCTTCATTCGTCAGCAAGACCATTCCGGTCGGCAGGAAGACGCGCATTAAATTTAATGCATTCAACGTTTTGTGGGAGCCTCATCAAATTTTCAGAAAAACTTTACAAATTCTTCAACTCTTAAAAGCAGAGTACGCATCTTAGAGAATATGGCCGGAGAGAATTGAGAGGAATTCTTGAACACGCAATTCAACTTTGCAAGATTCGGAAAAAGAATAGCGGTTGTTGCAACCTTCGGTGCACTCTGTTTCTTTGTTGGTGTGCCGCGCGCACATGCCGACGACCGAGACAGAGATAGGGACAGGGACCGTGCGAAATGCCAGCAACGGGTGGAAAAAGCCGAATGGAAGCTCGATGATGCCATTCGCAAACACGGCGAATATAGCCATCAGGCGAATGACCGGCGACGCGACCTGAACGAACAACGAGAGCATTGCTGGAATGAATTTCATAGCTATTGGAACGGCCATGACCGTCAATGGCACGATGAGCACGACTGGGACCGCGACGATCACGACAGGGACCGTGATCATGACCATGATAAGGACCGCGACCATGGTGATCACTTCCGTGATCGCGATTATGATCGTGGTTCCCGGTAATCGCGGCAGTTGTTTTGAACGGGCTGGAATCGTGAGTTCCAGCCCGTTTTTTATGCAAAAAAGATCTGAGCTTTTTGCTCTATGGGCCGCATACTCATTTTCCGTGACGGCCTAACCACCAACCTCAAAAACTGATATGTTAGAAATCATGAAGACAATTGGACTCATCGGCGGCATGAGTTGGGAATCTTCGGTAGAGTACTACCGGCTTATCAACCAGGGAATGAAAGCACGCCTGGGCGGGCACAATAATGCCAAGAGCCTCATGGTAACTGTGAATTTCGACGAGATTGCAGTATTGCAACGTGAAGGACGCTGGGAGGAGTTGGGCACTCAAATGGCCCACGCGGCCCGCCAACTGGAAGGCGGCGGGGCCGACTTTATCCTGCTATGCACGAACACGATGCACAAATTGACCCCCAACATTGAGAGCGCCGTCAAAATTCCGTTTCTGCACATCGCTGATGCCACGGCAAAGGCGATCAAAAGCGCCGGTATGAAAAAAGTGGGCCTGCTGGGGACCCGCTTTACCATGGAAGATGAATTTTATCGCGAGCGGCTTGAGTCCAGGCATGGTATTGGAGCCGTGATCCCCAACCAGGAAGACCGCGCCGTCGTGCATCGAATTATCTATGACGAACTTTGCCACGGCACGGTTCTAGACTCCTCGCGCAAAGAGTATCAACGGATTATTGACTGGCTGAAAGCAAACGGCTGCGAGGGCGTTGTACTTGGTTGCACAGAAATCACGCTGCTGATCAAACCGGCCGACTCGTCACTCCCGGTTTTTGATACAACTCAGATTCATGCTGCGCAAGCCGTCGAACTGGCGGTTGAGAATGGTGCTTAGTCCTCGGTCGTCAGACTTAGGCGTCAAGAGCGATGGCTTGGCTGGTGCTGGTTTGTTGCCATGAGCCGTGCCTTTATACTGAATCCATGAAAATGGACGGATTTCCATTATCAACCACTGATTGGAGCCAGCTCCCTCCTACAAAGTATCCAGGAGAAAGCGGTTTTGCGCTTTGGCGTACCCAGACCGTGGGAGAGATTCGCGTGCGCATGGTGGAATATTCACCCGGATATACCGCCGACCACTGGTGCTCCAAAGGGCACATCATCCTTTGCCTGGAAGGCGAGCTCGAAACCAAAACTGCCGATGGCCAGAGCTTCACTTTGAAGCCTGGGTTTAGCTACCAGGTGAGCGACGGAAGTTCACCGCACCGCAGCTCAACGCGGGCCGGCGCAAAACTCTTCATCGTAGATTGAAATTCCTAAAACCTAAGAAGGAATTTTATTTCATTGACTATAAGTACTTTATAACATAAAGTACTTATCATGATTCCTCCTGAAGAACCGTTCCAACGACCCACAAAGAAGCGCTGGGTTCCGCAAGAGATGACCACGGCGCCTAAGCTGGCAAATGCCCCGACTTCGCCGATACAGCAGCATTACGCTTTGCTGATCAACCCGTTCTACCCCAAGGACCCGCACGCAAGCTTTGGCAAGCACGTACTGACGCCGACCCTGGCGCTGACCAGCTTTGCCGCGGCGACGCCTGAACATTGGCGGGTAGAATATTGGGACGAAAACCTGCTGGATGGGCACCCACCGTTTGACCCGATGCCACAAGTGGTGGGCATTACCGTTCACCTCACCTTCGCGCAGCGGGCCTTCGAACTGGCAGACTGGTACCGCGCGCGGGGCACGAAGGTAATACTCGGAGGGCTGCATGTTCTCTCTTGTCCTGAAGACTGTGTGCCTCACGCCGATGCCTTAGCTCTGGGCGACGGCGTGCAGCTCTGGCCGCGAATCCTGCGCGATGTGGAAGCGGGCCAACTGCAACCACGCTACATTGCAATGTATGAGAACGACTATTGCGACGATCCCGCGCCACGGCGTTCTATTCTTCCGCATCATAGCTTTCTGACCACGACCAGCCTGATTGCGACGCGCGGCTGCCATAACCGTTGCGGCTTTTGTTATCTGGCAACCGAAGGGCTGCGCATGCCATATCGTATGCGGCGTCCGCAGCAGGTGGCGGAGGAATTTGCGGCAAACCGGGAACCCTACGCCGTGTTCATTGATAACAACCTGGGCTCGCGCAGGGACTATCTGCATGCGCTGTGCAACGCGCTGCGTCCATTGAACAAAATATGGAGCGCTGCAGTTTCAATTGATGTTACCGATGACCCCAGCCTCATCCGCAACATGGCACTGGCAGGATGCACCGGCGTTTTTATTGGATTCGAATCGCTCAGCGACAACAACTTGGCCGAGGCGCACAAAAAGACGCCCAAGACCTCAGACTATGCCCGCCGGGTGCACATGTTGCACGATTGCGGCATCCAGGTGAATGGCTCGTTCGTACTGGGTTTTGACCACGATCGTAAAGATGTTTTTGCGCGCACTGCGGAATGGATTGAAGAGAACCGTTTGGAGTGTGCAACTTTTCACATCCTTACTCCGTATCCGGCGACGCCTCTGTTCCGGCAGATGGAAGCCCAGGGACGATTGCTGCACAAGAATTGGACCCTCTACGACACAGGTCACGCGGTCTTCCAGCCCAAGCATATGACTCCAGAAGAATTGGAGCAGGGGTACGGTTGGATTTACGAACGGTTGTTCTCGCACGCATCTATCTGGCGGCGCCGGCCGGAAGACTGGCGTGCAGCGCCGCTGTATCTGGCAATGTCATACCTCTACAAGCGCTCGAACCGTTTCTGGCATCAACTGATCAAGCACGACCTGGTACACAGCGTGTGGTCGCCGCTGGTGGAGCTAACCCGCCTGCGGCATGTGCGGTTTCGTCAACAACTGGCGCAGAGCGAAGCGCCCGTCACGACGTCCGGCCAGGTGGTCTCGGCTGGAGTTTAGAGGTTGATGCTCCGAATGAGTAATTTGCTGGAAGGGGATGATTTGGTTGCGGAAGTCGCGGACAACGTTTATAACTTCTTCTTGTGCGACAGGCAACAATAAGACGAATCCTGATCTTGCTGGCAATCGGCTGCGTGAACTGGATGGCCCCCTCTCGAGTTGTGGCCCAAAGTGAAATAACAGTTTCCAGTTGCCCCAAACAGACGAAGATTCCAATCACCTTCCAGATTGATTGCACTCACATTAAAGATACGGCGACGCAGCAACTCTGCCGACCCTTCATTGAAAATCAGGCGTGCAAGGTTTTTCCCGCCTACCGCAAGATCACCGGCATCAAGCTGGAAGAGACCTGCCCCTCACTCAAGTTTACGATCTATGATGATGACAATTGGCCCCACCCCAAAGGTGAGGGCGGCCTGGCATTACATTGCGCGGTGGATTACCTCTCCCAGTATTCCGTGAAATTCAGGTCCGATTCAAAGCTGGGCCCGTATGACGTCCATGAGCTTCTTCATGAATATCAGCTTGCTCTTGGACCGCTTCCCGAAGCACATGTCCTTTTTACCTCAAGCATGGCCGAGGCAATGCTTGAAATTGGCGACACTGAACAATATGAAGTAAGACTCAAGCGTATGAAAGAAGAGGCCCAGAGGCTCAAGGAAAAGCTCGAGAGCGATAAAGGCAAACCCGCCACCGATGCATGCAATCTTGCCCAGACTCAAGTTGAAGAAAGTTTGTACCTTGAGAACAGCAAGAATGTTTACATGTTTTACCTCAAGCTGCCTCCGGGCAAGGGCACAAGCCAGGCTGATCGAGAAGCGCGATTCAATCGCATGTTCTACGTGGTTGCAGGGGGCAAGGGCCCGGTCAAACAATTCTTGATTGATCACGGATGCTCACCGTTCTAAGCAGTCCTTGGGTTGAAAGCTTATTGACGCAAGAACGAATGCCCTGAAGACAAAGAACTAAAATCCTGATCAAAGATCCATTCCATCGGAACGACGCAAATGTCTATAACTCTCAAAGTTGATCATGACCGAAGCTGGGCGTATGTAAAGGCGGAAGGGTCAATTACCCTGGCGGAAATCAAACAGCACCTTGAAGAAGAACGGCGCGCGCGCGGATTGACGTATCCCGAGTTGGTTGATGCTCGCGCCGCAAAGGTTCCACTTTCCTGCGAAGAGATCTATCAACTGATTGACGTGCTGAAAAACCTGGCGAAACAGGAGCGGCTGGGACCAACCGCCATCGTGGTTTCAAGTGACGTCAATTACGGGATACTGCGTATGGTAGAAACCCTGCTGGCGGAAGTGACCCAGATCCGGCCCTTTCGGGACTTCCACGAAGCCGAAGTATGGCTCGCCCAGCAGCAAGCGTAAGGCGGCCCCATTCTGGTTTCAGAGCCAAATCGGGAACGAGAATAAGGTATTCTGCTGCCGGGTCTAGTTTGTTTGCCAAACGATCGGAACTTAAAGTGACTTTACACATTATTTACAATTTTTTGACAATTCCATGATTCCCATACACCATCATTACTGCTTTAGGTAAAACTTATCCCCAACACTTTAAGGAGCTCTTAATGAAACGATCTCTTGGTGTAGTTCTATCTGTTTTAACCCTTTTACTGGCTGGTACAGCAGGAACGCTGAAGCCGCAGTCTCACACATTTTCACAGCAACGTGGGTATCATGATACTGATCCCAATCAAGGCGATGTGTGTGAGCCTGATCCTAGTGGCGGTGGTTGCGTTCCGACCTGTCCTAACGGTAGCCCGTACTGCCAAGGAAGATAGTGAAGAAAGATTTCCCAATATCTTCAAATATAGAGGGATAGCTCATAAATCCAATCCTGCATACGCTGGGCAATGCAACCATCGGATTATCAGTTTTGGTTGCGAGGCCCAGCCGTATGCAGGTAAATTGCCTGTTATAGAATGATCTTTCCTGCTCATCAAGAGAGCCGTACTTTGGCGGCTGCCCAGTTATCTTCTGCGGAGACCATTGGAATGACGCTGCGCAACTTCGTGATCTTGCAGGGCGCATTCTTCTTGTTGACACTCGCTGCTCTTGGCCAGACCACGCCCAATCCGACCCCGCCCGCCCCGGCAAACCCCTTGGAAGAGTTGGCAAAAGGAATCGTAGTAGAAGAAGTTGATAATAGAGACTCTAAAGCCGAAAAAGCAGGGTTTCAGGAAGGAGACATCCTGCTGAACTGGGTTCGTGGTGACGCCAGAGGTGAAATTGAATCGCCCTTTGATCTATCCCAGATAACAATCGAAGAAGCGTCCCGTGGAGTAGTAAGGATTGAAGGCTTGAGAGGCACGGGGAAACGGGTTTGGGTATTGGAATCTGATGTCTGGGGCGTTAAGGTGCGCCCGAATTTCCCAGACGCCCTCCTGGGTATCTACCGGGAAGGCAGGGAATTGGCCAGAGCAGGCAAACTGACCGATGCAGCGAAACGTTGGCGGGTGGCCGCAGTCGAGGTGCGAAAGTCTCATTCATTATGGCTTGGCTCCTGGTTGCTCTTTCATTCTGCCGACCTGTTGGCCAGTGCCCGGCAGTGGAACGAAGCCGATGGTTATTATCAGGAGGCCATTGAGCAGGCAAGGGAAAGCGGCCCGGTAATTCGGGCGCAACTATTCCAGGAATGGGCCAAAACATATCAATACCGAAACGATAGGGTCAATGCAGACAAGTATTATCAACAGGCTCTGGTGGAGAATCGGCAGTCAGGCGCTGAAACTATGGGCGTCGCGATGAGCCTCAGCTATCTTGGGTTGCTGGCCTTGCGACAATTCGATCTGGCCAAGGCTGAACAGTATTACCACCAAGCTTTGATGATTCAAGAGAAGCTGGCCCCCGGCAGCTTCGCTTTCGCCTCGAGCTTGAACAATTTAGGAATAATTGCCTACGAACGCGATAACTTGGCCGAAGCTGAAGCACACTATCGCCAGGCCCTGGCAATTGAGGAGAAAATCTCTCCGGGCAGCCGCAATCTCGCGTCAACCCTCAGCGATCTTGGCTCACTTGCCAAGGATCGCGGTGATTTGGCGAAAGCTGAAGAGTATCAGATGCAGGCCTTGATGATCCTGGAGAAGCTGATTCCCGATAGCCTCGTGGTTGCAAATATTCTGACGCAACTGGGGGATATTTCCTTGGATCAAGGCGATCCAGCGAAGGCAAAGCAATATTACCGGCAAAGCCTGGTGATTACGGCAAGACTCGCGCCTGACAGTTTCGATACTGCAGCCAATCTTGACAGCCTCGGTGGGCTTGCCCAATACCAGGGTGATGCAGGCGAGGCGCAGGAATATTACCTGCGAGCGCTGGAAATCCGGGAAAAACAAGCTCCCGGAAGTCAGTATGTCGCCCTTACCTTCAAGGAGTTAGGCGATGTAATGCAAATCCGCGGTGATCTGTCCAAAGCCGAAGAGTACTACCGTCACGCTTTGGCAATCCAGGAAAAGCTGGCGTCTGTGAGCAGGTACCATGCGGCCACGCTAGCTGCCCTAGCTGGCGTCATGCGTCAGAAGCAGCAACCCGGCGCTGCTGCACAACTGTTCGACCAAGCTTTAGATGCGTTAGAGAGTCAAACTGCGCGTCTGGGTGGAGCAGATGATGAACGCTCTGGCTTTCGCGCCAGATACGAGAGCTACTATAAAGATTACATTGATCTGCTCATCACTCAACAACGGCCCGAACTTGCCTTTCAGATACTCGAGCGCTCGCGTGCTCGAACGCTGCTGGAAACCCTGGCTATGGGCCACATAGATATCCACGCCGGAGTGACCCCGGACCTGCTAGAGCAGGAACGCTCCTTGCAACAGTCGTATACTGCCAAGTCAAACCGGCGAATCCAGTTTCTCAACAATACCCATTCACAAGAGCAGCTCACTGCAATTGACAAAGAGATCAACGAGCTTCTGGAGAAATACCAGGATGTAGAAGGACAAATTCGAGCGAGCAGCCCTGGCTATGCTGCGCTCACCCAGCCGCAGCCTTTAAGTGCCAGGGAAATCCAGAAGCAATTGCTGGATCCCGGCTCGCTTTTGCTGGAATACTCCCTGGGTGAAGAGCGCAGCTATGTTTTCGCCGTAACTCCAAACACGCTGGTTGCGTACAGATTACCCAAGCGCGCCTTGATCGAAGGGGCAGCGCGCCAGGTGTACTCTTCTCTGACCGCACGAAACAGCCGCAAGAAAGGCGAGAACTTCCTGGAGTGGCAGGCCCGGGTAGAGAAAGCCGAAGCGGAATATCCAAAGGCGGCGAGCGAGCTGAGCCGAATGGTCCTGGGACCTGTAGCCAGCGAGCTCAAAGGGAAACGGCTACTGATCGTCAGCGATGGCGCGCTGCATTACATTCCCTTTGCAGCTCTGCCGATTCCGAAAGCGTCCACGGCTGCCGGCAGACCAGCCGTCCCGCTCATTGTGAAACACGAAATTATAAATTTGCCTTCAGCGTCAGTTTTATCGGTGCTGCGGCAGCAGAGGATAGGCCGGGAGAGGGCGCCCAAGGCAGTTGCCGTGCTCGCCGACCCTGTTTTTGACGACGCAGACGTACGGCTGCAGCGAGCAACAGATCAAGAGAAGGGGCCGAACCGCATGGCCATGCGGGGAGAAGAAAGTGATGAAGAAGATTTATCTGACGGCCAGTTGACTCGCTCTGCAGCAGACGTAGGTTTGGGAACGCAAGGAAAAGTACCGTTCCCACGGCTGCCACTGACGCGGCAAGAGGCCGACAGCATTATGACAGTGACCCCTGCCGGCGAGGGCATGGTGGCCCTCGACTTTAACGCGAGCCGCGCAACCGCAGTCAGTAAAAGTCTGGCGCAATATCGAATCGTGCACTTTGCCACCCACGGAATACTGAACAGCCAGCATCCGCAGTTGTCGGGCCTGGTGTTGTCGTTGGTCAATGCAAAAGGAAGACCGCAGAATGGTTTTCTTGGACTGCAGGATATTTATAACTTGAATCTGCCGGCGGAGTTAGTCGTACTGAGCGCATGTGAAACTGGCCTGGGGAAAGAAATTCAAGGAGAGGGGCTGATAGGACTGACACGGGGTTTCATGTATGCCGGGGCCTCTCGCGTGGTAGCCAGTTTGTGGAAAATTGACGATCTTGCCACAGCCAATCTTATGGGTGAATTTTATAAAGCCATGGAGCAGCAAGCAATGCCACCCGCAGCGGCGCTGCGACAGGCCCAAATCGAGATGTGGAAGCAGCAGCGCTGGCATGCACCTTATTACTGGGCTGCTTTCCAAATCCACGGAGAGTGGAAGTAAGAGCATTAAAGCATTTTTCACGACTGGTGTATGCCGGCTACGTGAAGAAGTGTCAGCGCACAGGTTCCGGGGCTGCGGAAAAACTCATGGGGCGAGAAGCCACGTATCAGGGCCCGACTTCAGAGCTTGCGGAAAAACGCTCTATGGGCGTGAAGACGTGTCAGGGCATGACTTTAGTCGGGCCGTAAGTCGCAGAAAAATAACATTTCCTTGCTGCCGCAGGCCCAGCGCGCAGCGGGGCGAAGCGCTCAAAATAACGTTTTTCCGCACCTTCTCGAGTCGCGCCGTTCTAGTCATTACCGATGGCTCATTTTCCGGATGCGCCTGGTTTCGCTACACGAAAATAATAGTTTGCTACATCTTCCCAATGGGTGCCGGCACGGGCGACCTCAAGCTTGAGAGTGTAGTCTCCAGCGGTTAGCACATTGGCCGGTACAGTTGCGACAACACCCGCGTTTTGGTGAACCGTGGCGCCGCTCCAAACTTCCGGCCGCTCCGGTGTTCCCAGTGTCACACGATAGTTTTCATTTGCCATTGAGGAAGGCCACATCAGCTTCAATTGAACTTCACGGGTTGTGCCCGGTACTGTGATCTGTATTCCACTGTCTGAGCGAACACGGCCCGGTTCAAGAACAAACGCAATCTGTTGATTGTCAACCGAAGTGGTAATGGGCCGAGAGGGAGTGCTCTTCCAGAGCAGCCGCAGACCGGCCACCAGGAAGACCATGGCTGCGGCAAAAGCCAGCACAAAACCCCAACGCAAGCGAAGAGCTGGGTGTGGCTGCCGCTGTTCCTTTGCTGAAGCTGCAGCATCCAAGGCCTGGCGCAAAATGCGTGCGGAGTCAATCCGGGCCCGCCGCGCAGGAGCCTGCAAATAGACCTCTTCAAAACGAGGAACCAGACGCTCTTCCAGGCTGGAACACACGTATTGCATGATCAGGTCATCTTCCATCGAAGAAACCTGTTCCACCAGGGAGGGTTCCTGACTGAAGCGCTCTTCCAGCGCGGAGCGCTCCTCTGGCTCCATTTCATCGAGGAGATAGCGGATGATTTGTGCGTCAGGATCGAGCGTTGCCACTCTGACTTGTTCTCCTTCTACCATATATATGAACTCAAGACGTACTTGTGTTTCAGGATTCTTTTCTTCCTGAACCACTGGCACGCGTGCTGGCCAGCTCTTCCAATCGCCTCCGTATACGGTGAACCCGGAGCCGCAGGGCTCCCGGCTGCAAACCAACCTTTCGACTCCACGCCTCCCCTTCGCCCCGAACGTATGCCATCAACATTTCAAACTCCTCATTCGGCAACTTGCCCAAGCACTCGCTCAGAAAGACGCGCTGCTCAGCCGGATCAAGGTTGTAGAACGAAGACGGCGGCTTGAGTATATCCACATCAACGAGTTGCTCGTGCTGGCGTGCCTTCCAACCCTCGCGCACCACGTTCCGTGCAATCCCGAAAAAATAAGCGGCAGGATTTTCTGCCGTTATTTTCTGTCCCTCCTGAAGCTTGCTGAACCCGCGTTTCAGGACCTCCTGTGCCATATCTTGGGGATCTGATTTTCGGTTCCACTCGAAATACCTTGTCAGGCTGTGGTACAAAGCGATGTATTTTTCCTCGGCCCGGCGAGGGTCGGAATCAAAAATGGCGAGCAACTCACTTCGGGAAAGAGTTGAAGGGCCAAACTCCTGACGGGACATTAACACTGCTCCCTAGAACCTGTTTCACAAATAGGGTTTTGTCAGGGCACGGATTTAAATCCGTGCCGTAACGCGTCCTATAAATATTGGGCTTCAGCCCTGAGACGATTTCTTCCATAGTCCGCGAGCATTTATGAAACAAGCTCTAAGAAAAAACGCCTGTTATGTTGGGCATCATTGGGCCTTGAGTTCTGTATTGAAATTCTACACTGCCTGGACAACTTTTTTCTTTGAGCGGTAAATAAACACGCGGAAATTCCCATTCTAGAATGAACGCCGAATTATAGAGTGGCGCAGAAAAACTGCAGCCATATTCTCTTTTGTTGATCTGGCCAGCCGGACTCAGAGTCACTCGGCGGTTTGTGATTGCAGGCGCGCGAGCACCCGCTTTCCATTACGCAACTCGAGCGTCTCGCCCACGATGCGATAACGTGTGGTTGCCTGCAGGGCCTCGACGAAATCATGCTCCTGCTTCATCGCAGGCTCCGGGCAAGCCATCTCCGTCAATGCGATGGCCGAGAAGTGCAGCGAGCCCTTGCCCGCTTCGTAAGCTCCCATAAACCGGTTGCAACCGCCCGATCCCGCCACCTTCTTCCCCTCAGGGTTTAACTGTAAATCCGCGCTCCCGGTTCCCAGCGTAACCACGAAAGGAGCGCCGCCAAGTTCGATCAGCTTCCAATCTGTTCTCTCGAGCTTTGCTCTAGCTGTATGACTATGGTGAGTTTTGTTCGTATTGGAAGCAGCTTCGGCAGCGACCGGTTCCACAATGATCGAAACCTCCGTGGGCGCACCATGCGTGATGACGGGATACGATGTCGTGGAAGTGAACAACATCTTTCCGTTCACTAGGATCGTGGCCTCCACGGCATAGGTATGCACCGGGTCAATATCTGCCGGGGTGTAGGGAATGCGGAAGGCGATTGGCACCTGCTTTCCTTTTGTAGGAATGTTGACCTCTGCGATCAGTTTTGCCGGTGCATCTTGCAGGAAGATGTCCTGCAATTGCAGATTGACGATTGCATCGGGTGGAAGCGCACTGCGTTGCCGATATGTGACCGTGCCGGTAATCGCGGCCGGTGTTTTGCCGCTTTGGCCCCAGGAAGATGCACCCAGAATGACGGATGCGATCACAGCCGCAACGATCACTGTTGGACGAAACATTTGGAGTTCTCCTTTCAATCCCAGAACGGGAACGACGACTGGCAAATTCGCGACGTGAGTCCAGCCAGGCTGAGCGGCTCGCTTAGTGGCAGGCTATCTTTTGGACCTCCGGCAAGCCATCCACAGACACTTTTGGATTGTAGGTGACGGTACACTCGGAAGTACTCGCGGGGAGTCGTTTCGAGAGCACGACGCTGGTCGATGAGTAGTGACAGCTCAGCCATGTGCCGGGAGATGAGTTGGCAGTAAAATGCCACACCCCATACGCCAAGCCGTTGCGCTTCGTCCAGCTATCGTAGACCAGGCTGGCCTCTTGCTCGGGAGGCCCATCATAAAACGTTATCCCCGACAGATTGTGGGGTGTTTTGTCCTGCCCGGCAGTCCAACCCTCGGGAGCCTTTTCGATCGTCTGTTTCACCGAGATAGACGCTGGGCAATATCCTTCTTGAGCGCTTACTAATCTGGGAGAGACGAAGATAAGCGAAGCCAAAATGAGTGTGGCGAGCCAATATCTGAGACCGAGGTCAAGAGAGCGTGAGCAAACGCGTTGCACACAACACTTCGAGGTTGAAGCCATGAGATTTCCTCGTTAATTGAGGTGAATGTACAAGTCATTATTCGAGAGGGATGGAGCGGCGTCAACCAAGCATGGCTTCGCCAAAAAATCGTGAAAATCGAGTTTTTCTGTAAATGATGCTAAAGAAGAACACAGCATGCACCGTTTTGTGCCTTTTTAGTCTTGCCTGTATCTCGTTTTTGCGATACTCCAGCGCCGGGAGGCGCGGTCAGAGGTTAGCCCACCGCGAAGCGGTGGGTAAGCGAACGACTAGAATGGCGAAGCCCCAGCGGGGCGGCACCTAGCCGAGGGTCGGCGAGTAGCGTAGCCCTGATAAAACTCACCGCCGACCTCAAAAAAAGAATGCAACTCCCGGGAACTTTTTCGTTCCTTAAGACATTACAGGTTATAGATTGAGTCAATTCGATCTAACCGAACGTCAGAAGGAGATGCACGGGCAACCATGGTCAGCGATGAAGCCTTGATGCTGGAATTTCAGCGTGGATCGCGAGAGGCGTTTGAAGAACTCTTCGCCCGCTATCGCGGACCGCTTTATGGGTTTTTCCAGCGGCGGTTGGAAAGCCAGGAGCGTGCCGAAGACCTGGCGCAGGAAACCTTTCTGGCGGTGATTCGCGCAACCGCACGCTACGAGCCGCGGGCGCTGGTGCGGACTTACCTTTATGGCATCGCCTTGAAGCTGGTGGCCGCCGAGCGGCGCAAACAGCAGAACGCACCAGCAAACCAATCCGACGCAGAACCCGCAACCGATGATGCCACCGAGGAAGCGCTCTGGGTCAGGCAAGCCCTGGGCAAGCTTGACGTGGGGGAGCGCGAGATCCTGATGCTGAGGGAATACGAGCAGCTCAGCTACTCCGAAATTGCCGAGCTGCTGCGGCTTCCCGTGAACACCGTACGGTCTAGGCTGTTTCGCTCACGCATGGCGTTGAAAGGCTATCTGGAGCCGGAGATGAAAAGTCACGGCACGGTGACAGCGCGTGGAGCAACGGGCAATACAGAAGTAAGAACGGCGGAAGTAAGGCCGGAAAAAGACGAGGCGTGAAATGAGCATGAGCAAACATCCCATCGCAGAAGAAGAATTGATGGCCTACCTGGATGGCGAACTCTCACTCGACCGGGCAGCCACCGCGGCCGAGCATCTCGAGAAATGCCGTGAATGCCAGAACGTTGCTGGCGATCTGCAGAGCGTCTCGCGAAGATTGATGGTGTGGCAGGTGGAACCATCCGAAGATTCGCGGATCGCGCCAAGCGTAGCTGCCGCGCTTGAGCAGAGAGGGCAGGCAGAGGAGAAGCCTGCCACCCGTGGAGGGCTCAGTTGGCGAAAGGTATTCCAGATGCCTCGGTTGCCGCGCTGGGTCTGGAGCTCTGGTATCGCGGTCGCCAGTCTGGCCATGTTGCTGTTCATGTTTGGCGTGTTATTTTTCTCGACAAACCATAGCCCAATGCAATACGTGAATATGGATCTGGCGCATAAGAAGATGGCGACACAACGCGCAGCGTTACCCCCGTTACCGGAGTCGGAAGCAGCGTCGACGATCGTAACCAAAAGCGGAAATAATGTGGAAGATGGCAGGGCGGGCGGCGGAGGCGAGCACGAAAGAGGCAGCTCGGCGGTCCCGGCCGGCCCCATGATCGTACGTACAGCAGGGCTCACGTTAACGACCAAAGAATTCGACAAAGCCCGTACCGGCCTGGAAGAAATCCTGAAGCGGCATGGTGGCTACGTTGGCCAGTTGAATGTCAGCGCCCCCTCCGGCAGCGGACGCACTCTGAATGCGACTTTGCGCGTACCTGCCGATCAACTCGACGCCACTATGGCCGAGCTGAAAAAACTGGGCCGCGTAGATGTTGAATCGCAGAGCGGCGAAGAAGTCACGCAACAGTACGTGGACCTGGTGGCCAGGCTCGCCAACGCCAGGAACAGTGAGCAGCGCTTGACCGAGATTCTGCGCCACCGCACCGGGGAGCTCTCCGATGTCTTGGCCGTCGAGGTCGAGATAGAGCGTGTCCGCGGCGAGATCGAACAGATGGAAGCCGAAAGAAAGAACTTGGCGCACCAGGTGGATTTTGCGACGCTCAGCGCGACCTTGACAGAGGAATACGAGAACCAGCTCCAGGCAGTTCCGGTTTCAACCTTCACCCGCATTCGCAATGCCGCCGTAGACGGCTACAGCACGGTCACAGAAAGTGTGGTCAGTTTAGTGTTGTTCCTGTTTTCTTACGGACCGGTGCTTCTGCTCTGGGGCGGGCTGCTGTTCTTTTCACTCCGCATCATATGGAGAAGATTGCGAAAGAATGCAAAGAATACTTAGAGCATGTTTCAAAAACAAGTTTTGTATTAGGGCACGGCTTCAGAGGCTGCGGAAAAAC
>Ga0099829_10000282_pt1 | contig 26161 bp, 19 predicted proteins | sample CZO8metaG_3_FD_79336 | JGI IMG/M metagenome (GOLD analysis project Ga0099829, IMG submission 79336) | Vadose zone soil microbial communities from the Eel River Critical Zone Observatory, Northern California, USA - CZOApr15con2H2.8 metaG | ecosystem: Environmental > Terrestrial > Soil > Vadose...
GCGACTCCAACATGTCCGAGGTCGCGACCTACCTCAAGGTGGGCACGACCGCGCTCATCCTGGACATGATCGAGGACGGCCACTTCGACCGTGACTACGGCCTGCAGTCGCCAGTCCAGGCCATCCGGGACATCAGCCACGACCCGACGCTGCGCGAGACGATCCGCTTGAAGGACGGGCGGGCCATCACTCCGCTGCAGCTGCAGATGGAGTACCTCGAGCACGCCACCCGCTACGTCCAGGCCATCGACGCCGATCCGGTCACCCGGGACGTGCTCGCGCGCTGGACCTACGTGATCGAGCAGCTCGCGGACGACCCGATGCAGCTCAACCGCGAGGTGGACTGGGTGATCAAGCAGCAGCTCATCCAGGCCTACATGGAGAAGAACCGACTGTCCTGGCGGGACCCCAAGGTCTCGCTCATGGACCTCCAGTACCACGACATCCGGCCCGACAAGGGGCTCTACTTCAGTCTGGTACGCCGCGACCTGGTGGACCGCATCACCGACGATGAGTCCATCGAGCGCGCCAAGCACATGCCCCCGCAGACCACGCGGGCCCGGCTGCGGGGCGAATTCATCCGTCAGGCCAACCTCAAGGGCAAGGACTACCGAGTGGACTGGGTCTATCTCAAGCTCAACGATCCGGAGCGCGAGACCATTCTCTGCAAGGACCCATTCCAGAGCCACGACGAGCGCGTCGAGCGACTGATCCGCTCGTTCTAGACGACACCGCTCGCGCGGTTCCAGGCGAGTGGCGCAGGACCGACCAATCGATGCCCCTCACGCCGCTTCCTCCCGATGTCATGGACGCCATCGTCGCCGGCCAGCACGGCGACGCCTTCGCGGTGCTGGGTCCCCACCCCGGACGCGACGGCACGGTCCGCGTGCGGGCCTTCCTGCCCGCGGCCCGCGCGGCCGCGGTGCTCCTACCGGACGGCTCGATCACCCCGCTGCGCTCGGTCCATCCGGGCGGCCTCTGGGAGGGCGAGCTGCCGGGCCGGCCGCGGGCCCCGGCCTACCGCCTCCGCCTCGTGGACGATCAGGGGCGCGTGAGCGAGATCGAGGATCCCTACCGGTTCCCGCCCACCTTGAGCGGCTACGACCTGCACCTGCTCGGCGAGGGCACGCACTTCCGCCTCTTCGAGCGCCTCGGGGCCCACCCGATCCGCCACGAAGACGTAGAAGGCGTGCGCTTCGCGGTGTGGGCGCCCAACGCGCGGCGGGTCAGCGTGGTCGGCGACTGGAACGGCTGGGACGGGCGCACGCAGCCCATGCGCCTGCACCCCGGCAAAGGCCTCTGGGAGATCTTCGTGCCGGGCGTACCGCTGGGCGCCCGCTACAAGTACGAGATCCTCGGGCGGGACGGCGGGCTGCTCGCGCTGAAGACGGACCCGGTGGCCTTCGCCTTCGAGGCGGACGAGCCGCGCACCGCCGCCGCGGTCGCCGATCTCAACGGCTTCGCCTGGGGCGACGCGGAGTGGATGGACGAGCGCAAGCGGCGCAACGCGCTCCACCGCCCCATGTCGGTGTACGAGGTACACCTGGGCTCGTGGCGGCGATCCGAGCCCGGCACGCTCCCGAGCTACCGGGAGCTCGCCGAGCAGCTCGCCGACTACGTGAGCGAGATGGGCTTCACCCACGTGGAGCTCCTGCCGATCACCGAGCACCCCTACTACGCCTCCTGGGGCTACCAGACGCTCGGCTACTACGCGCCGACCCGGCGCTACGGTACCCCCGCCGATTTCATGGCGTTCGTGGACACGCTCCACCGCCGCGGCATCGGGGTGATCATGGACTGGGTGCCCGCACACTTCCCCAAGGACGCCCACGGGCTCGCCTTCTTCGACGGCACCCACCTCTACGAGCACGACGACCCGAACCTGCGTGACCACCCCGACTGGGGCACCCGCGTGTTCAACTTCGGGCGCCGGGAGGTCGCCAACTTCCTGATCGCCAACGCGGTGTTCTGGCTCGAGCGCTACCACATCGACGGCCTGCGCGTGGACGCGGTCGCCTCGATGATCTATCGGGACTACTCTCGGAAGGCCGGCGAGTGGGTGCCCAACGAGTACGGCGGCCGCGAGAACCTGGAGGCGCTCGCCTTCCTCAAGAAGCTGAACGAGGTGGTCTACGGCGGCCAGCCCGGGGCCTCCACCATCGCCGAGGAATCGACCGCCTGGCCCCAGGTCTCGCGGCCGGTCCACCTGGGCGGCCTCGGCTTCGGCTTCAAGTGGAACATGGGCTGGATGCACGACATCCTCGAGTTCATGCAGCACGAGCCGGTGCACCGGAAGTACCACCACAACCAGCTCACCTTCGGCCTCCTCTACGCGTGGACGGAGAATTTCGTCCTGCCGCTCTCCCACGACGAGGTGGTCTACGGCAAGCGCTCGCTGGCCCGCAAGATGCCCGGCGACGACTGGCAACGCTTCGCGAACCTGCGCCTGCTCTACGCCTTCATGTGGGCCTATCCGGGGAAGAAGCTCCTCTTCATGGGGGGCGAGTTCGGCCAGTCCGACGAGTGGAGCCACGACCGGGCGCTCGACTGGTCGCTGCTCGACATGGGCCCGTACCACCGCGGCGTCCAGCGGCTGGTGAAGGACCTGAACCACGTCTACCGGGACGAGCCCTCGCTCCACGAAGTGGATTTCGAGCCGGCGGGTTTCCAGTGGATGGACTGCAGCGACTGGGAGCACAGCATCGTGACGTTCTGCCGCTTCTCCCGGAACCGGGAGCGGCTGCTCCTCTGCGCGTGCAACTTCACCCCGCTGGCGCGGCGGGGCTACCGGGTCGGCGTCCCCCGCCCCGGCTTCTATCGCGAGGTCATCAACTCCGACGCCTCCGTCTACGGCGGCGGCGACGTGGGCAACGGCGGCGGCGTGGCGAGCGAGCCGGTCCCGTGGCACGGGCAGCCGCACTCCGTGGTGCTCACCCTGCCGCCGCTCGGCGCCGTCTGGCTGACCCCGGCCTGAGGCGGCTGCGCCCACTCATGGCCGACGCTCCCCGCACCCGCCCGGGCCGGCCGTACCCGCTCGGCGCCACCTGGGACGGCGCCGGCGTCAACTTCGCCCTCTTCAGCGAGCACGCCACCGCGGTGGCGCTCTGTTTGTTCGACGAGCGGGATCCCGGCAAGGAGATCCGGCAGATCCGGCTCGAGCAGCGCACCGACCAGGTCTGGCACGCCTACGTGCCGGGGATCCGCCCCGGCGCGCTCTACGCGTACCGGGTCAACGGCCCCTACGACCCCGTCCAGGGCCACCGCTTCAACCCCGCCAAGGCCCTGCTCGACCCCTACGCGAAGGCGATCGCGGGCACGCTCGAGTGGCACGACGCCTTCTTCGGCTACCGCGTCGGCGATCCCGCGGGAGACGCCACGCCCCACGACCGTGACAGCGGGCCGTACCTGCCCAAGAGCGTGGTGGTGGATGGGACGTTCGACTGGGAAGACGACCGGCCGCCGCTCACCCGCTGGTCGCGCACCGTCATCTACGAGGTCCACGTCAAGGGCTTCACCAAGCTCCATTCCGAGGTGGCGCCCGAGCTGCGCGGCACCTACGCGGGCCTCGCCTGCGACGGGGCGGTGCGGCACCTGACCGAGCTGGGCGTCACCGCGGTCGAGCTGCTGCCCATCCATCACTCGGTCACCGAGAAGTACCAGGCGGACCGGGGCTTCACCAACTACTGGGGCTACAACTCGATCGGCTTCTTCTGCCCCGACTCGCGCTTCTCCTCCTCGGGGCACCGGGGCCAGCAGGTGGATGAGTTCAAGCGCATGGTGAAGCGGCTGCACCGGGCGGGCATCGAGGTGATCCTCGACGTGGTGTACAACCACACCGCGGAGGGTAACCACCTGGGACCGACGCTCTGCTTCCGCGGCATCGACAACGCGGCCTACTATCGCCTGTCCCCGGAAGACCTTCGTTTCTACGTGGACTACACCGGGACCGGCAACACGCTCAACATGCGGCACCCGCGCACGATCCAGCTCATGATGGACAGCCTGCGCTACTGGGTGCTCGACATGCACGTGGACGGCTTCCGCTTCGACCTCGCGGCCGCGCTGGCCCGCGAGCTGCACGACGTGGACCGGCTCTCCGCTTTCTTCGACGTCATCCACCAGGATCCGGTGATCTCGCAGGTCAAGCTCATCGCCGAGCCCTGGGACCTGGGCCAGGGCGGCTACCAGGTGGGCAATTTCCCGGTGGGGTGGACGGAGTGGAACGGGAAGTACCGCGACACCATCCGCCGCTACTGGAAGGGCGACGAGGGCCAGGTGGCGGAGCTCGGCTACCGCCTCACCGGCTCCAGCGATCTCTACGAGATGGGCGGGCGACGGCCCTACGCGAGCGTCAACTTCGTCACCGCCCACGACGGCTTCACCCTCGCCGACCTCGTGTCCTACAACGACAAGCACAACCTGGCCAACGGCGAGAACAATCGGGACGGCACCGACGACAACAGCTCCTGGAACTGCGGGATCGAGGGCCCCACCGACGATCCCAAGGTCACCGCGGTCCGCGAGCGACAGATGCGGAACTTCCTCGCCACCCTGTTCCTGTCCCAGGGCATCCCCATGCTGCTGGGCGGCGACGAGATGGGCCGCACCCAGCGGGGCAACAACAACGCCTATTGCCAGGACACCGAGCTGTCGTGGTTCCACTGGCCGCCCAGCGAGACCGGGCGGCGCCTGATCGAGTTCACGCGGCGCCTCATCCGGCTCAAGCACGCCAACCCGGTCTTCCACCGGCGCATGTTCTTCCAGGGCCGCCGCATCCACGGCTCCGCGGTGAAGGACCTCGCCTGGTTCCGCCCCGACGGTCACGAGATGACCGACGAGGAGTGGCAGAACAGCTTCAGCCGCTGCGTGGGGCTGCGGCTGGCCGGCGACGCCATCGAGGAGGTGGACGACCTGGGCGAGCCCATCGTCGGCGATACCTTCTTGATCCTGCTCAACGCCCACCACGAGCCGGTGCCCTTCGTGCTCCCCGCCCACGAGACCCGCGTGAGCTGGGATCCGGTGCTCGACACGCGCGACTGGGACGGCGACGCCGAGCGCCCGTCCGTGCGCACCGGCCAGCCGTACATGCTCGAAGGCCGCTCCCTCGCCGTCCTGCGCCTCGGCCGGACCGCCCGCCCCGCGCAAGGAGCCTGACCGATGACCGACTCGCCCGAATTCGATTCCGAGCTGCACCGCACCGCGCTGGCCCAGCTCGATCGCGTCGCGACCCGGCTCGCGCTCGACTCCGACATCCACGAGCGGCTGCGCTTCCCGCGCCGGGCCCTCGTGGTCTCGGTCCCCATCCGGATGGACCGCGGCGACACCGAGGTGTTCATCGGCTACCGGGTGCACCACAACACCGCCCTCGGTCCCACCAAGGGCGGCCTGCGCTACGACCTGGGGGTCAACCTGGGCGAGGTGACCGCGCTCGCGATGCTGATGAGCTGGAAGTGCGCTTTGATGGGTTTACCCTACGGCGGCGCCAAGGGCGGCGTGCGCTGCAACCCGCGCGCGCTCTCCCCACGCGAGCTGGAGCACCTCACCCGCCGCTACACCACCGAGATCATCCACATGATCGGCCCCGATCTCGACATTCCCGCCCCCGACCTCGGCACCGACGAGCAGACCATGGCGTGGATGATGGACACCTACTCGATGACCCAGGGCAAGAGCGTGCCCGGGGTGGTCACCGGCAAGCCGATCATCGTGGGCGGCTCCGCGGGCCGGCGCGAGGCCACCGGCCGCGGCATCGTGTTCGTGCTCTACCAGGCGGCCAAGAGCCTGGGCCAGGAGCTGCGGGGCAAGAAGATCGTCGTGCAGGGCTTCGGCAACGTGGGCAGCGTGGCCGCGCGGCTGCTGTGGAACGACGGGTGCACGATCGCGGGCATCAGCGACGTCAAGGGCGGGGTCTGGAATCCCAACGGCATCGACATCCGCCAGCTCCAGGACTACGTGGCCCAGACCGGCAGCGTGGCGGGCTTCGCGGGCGGCGAGCCGGTCAGCAACGAGGCCATCCTGGAGCAGCCCTGCGACGTCCTGATCCCGGCCGCGGTCGACTCGGTCATCCACGCGCGCAACGCCGACCGCATCAAGGCCCTCATCATTGCGGAGGGCGCCAACGGGCCCACCACCCCCGAGGCCGACGTGATCCTGCGCGACCGCGGGGTGACCGTCATCCCGGACATCCTGTGCAACGCGGGCGGGGTCGTCGTGTCGTACTTCGAATGGGTGCAGGGCCTGCAGTACTACTTCTGGAAGGAGAGCGAGATCATCGCGCGCCTGCAGGAGATCATGGCGCGATCGTTCACGAGCGTCTGGCGGACCGCCCAGAAGAGCGGCGTGGACCTCCGAACCGGCGCGCTGATGGAAGGCATCAGCCGGGTGGCCGACGCCCACGTTTCCCGCGGCCTGTACCCGTAGCCGGAGCCGCCGGGACCGGCGTCGCGTCGAGCGAGGGCCGCCGCAGGGCCCACCAGAGCCCCGCCCCGGCCACCAGCACGCCCGCCACGCTCGCGAGCTGCCCGACCCGGAAGGACCCGATCCAGAAGCTGTCGAGTCGCAGCGCCTCGATGAAGAACCGGCCCACCGAGTAGAGCCCGACGTAGGCGAAGGAGACCGCGCCGGGATGCCGCCCGACCCGCGGACGGATCCAGCGCACGAGCACTACGAAGACCAGCAGGTTCCACAGCGACTCGTAGAGGAACGTGGGGTGGAAGAAGTCGAACTGCCGGAGCTCGGGCGGCCGATGCGGCGGCGAGATGTAGAGCTTCCACGGCAGGTCGGTGGGAGCCCCAAAGGCCTCCTCGTTGAAGAAGTTCCCCCAGCGGCCGATGGCCTGCCCGAGGATCAGGCTGGGCGCGATGACGTCGAGCGCGCGGAGCACCGGCACGCCCCACTTCGACGCGAGCAGCGCGCCGACGAGCGGCCCCACGATGAGCCCTCCGTGCATCGCGAGCCCGCCCTCCCAGACCGCGATGATCTTCCACGGGAACCGGCCGTAGTAGTCCCAGTTGAAGACGACCTCGTACAGGCGCGCGCCGACCAGGCCCGCCACCGTGCCCCACTGGGCGACGCGGATGATGTCGTCGGCGGGCAGCCCCTCCTGGACCGCGCGCCGGTGGGCGAGCCAGAAGCCCACCAGGATCGCGGTGGCCATGAGGATGCCGTACCAGCGGATCTGGAGCGGCCCGAGCTCGAACACGATGGCGCCGGGCGAGGCAAACACGCCCAGCACGATATCACGGGACCGCCCGGCCGGGCGTCAGGGCTGTCGGTAGTCGAGCCCGGCGGCGGCGAACTTGGCCTTGAACGCGGGCCGGGTCAGGAACGCGATGAACGCCCGCGCGGTCTCCGGCGCGGCGCTGCGCGCGGCCAGTCCCGCCGAATAGACGGTGACCTTCTGGAGATCCGGCGGCAGCGGGCCCACCAGCACCACGCCCTTGACCGGCACGATCTCGCTGATCTGGTGCACCACCACCTCGGCCTCGCCGGTCGCGACCTTCTCGGCGGGATAGCCGCCCGGCACGAGCTGGGTCTTGCCCTTCACCGCGGCCGCGATGCCGAGCCGGTCGAGGACGCTCGCGAAGTGGATGCCGCTGGTGGCGCCCTGCGCCGGATCCACGTAGACCAGCGACTTCGCGGAGAGCAGCGTTTGCTTGAACGCCTCCGACGTGGCGATGTCGGGCTTCGGCGCGCCCTCGCGCACGCCGACCCCCATGCCCGTCCGCGCGAGGTCGGCGCGGCTGCCCGGCACCACCGCGCCCTGCTTCGCCACGTCGTCGATGGCCACATCGGTCATGATGACCACGTCCACCGGCTCGCCGCTCGCCAGCTTGCCGCGCGTGACGCCGACCGTACCGAACGAGAGCGTCACGGTGTGACCCGTCTCCTGCCGGAAGGCCTCGGCCAGCTCGGTGACGATGGCCCGCACCGCCCCCGCGCTGAACACCTTCAGCTCGTCGGCACGGGCGGTCCCGGCGCCGAGGCCGATCGCGCTTCCCCACATCGCCAGCATGATCACGCAGAGTCTCATCCCGTGCTCCTTTCAGGAGGTCCCGCCGGGGCCCGGAGGGCGGCGGGCAGGATCGGTAGCGCGGTGACCCTCACGCCGAGCGCCTTCACCGCGTCGGCCACCGCGTTGGCGATGGCGGCGGGCGCGCCGATCGTGCCGCCCTCGCCCATGCCCTTGTAGCCGCCCGGAGTGAGCGGCGACGGCGTCTCCAGATGGCCGATGGTGAAGAACGGCAGCGCGCCGGCCACCGGCAGGGCGTAGTCCATCAGGGTGCCCGTCGCGAGCTGCCCGCTCTCGTCGTAAACGAGGCGCTCGCCCAACGCCTCGCCGATACCTTGGGCCACCGCCCCGTGGATCTGGCCCTCGACGATCATCGGGTTGATCACGGGCCCGCAGTCCTCGACCACCGTGTACTCGCGGACGGTGACGCGGCCGGTCTCGGGATCCACCTCGACACCGGCCACGTGCACCGCGCCCGAGAAGGTCGGCCCCGGCGGATCGAAGGACTGGGTCGCCTCGAGACCCGGCTCCATGCCCGGAGGCAGGCCGCCGGGCGGGGGGGCGCAGGCCAGGCGAGCGATCTCGGCCACCGACACGCCGCGATCGGGCATGCCCCGCACGCTCACCCGCCCGTCGTGCAGCAGCAGGTCCGCGGGGCTCGCCTCGAGCAGCCGGCCCGCGATCGCCAGGAGCTTGCGCCGCACGGTGGCCGCCGCCGCGTCGGCCGCGCCGCTCTGGGCGATGGCGCCGCGGCTCGCGAAGGTGCCGGTGCCGCCCGGGGCGGTGTCCGTGTCGGGCTGGCGGACCGTCACCGTCTCGAGCGGGACGCCGAGCTGATCGGCGACGAGCTGGCCGGTGGTGGTGGCGTGCCCCTGGCCTTGCGAGGGAAACGACACGTAGCAGGTAACCGAGCCGTCGGCGGCCATTTCCACCCGAGCCGCTTCGTGTCCAGGCATGTCCGACATTCCTCGTTGACGGTAAGTTTCGGAGCCGATGCCGGTGTATTCCGTGTAACACGCCAGACCAACACCGAAAAGCCGGCCCCGCGCCCGCCCGTCCTCGCGCTCTCGCGTGAGCCGATCGTAGCCGGCCAGGGTGAGCGCCTGCTCGAGCGCCTTCGGGTAGTCGCCGCTATCGTAGACGAAGCCGGTGGCCGAGGTGAAGGGGTAGGCGTCGCGGGGAATGAGGTTGCGGCGGCGGATCTCGGCCGGGTCGAGGCCGAGCCGGTCGGCGAGCAGGTCCAGCGTGCGCTCCATCACGAAGGCGCCCATGGTCATCCCCACCCCGCGGTAGGCGCCGAGCGGCGGCTTGGTGGTGGCGAGCGCGGTGAGGTGGAAAGCGTAGGCCGGCGTGCGATAGGGCCCGGGCAGGATGGAGGCGGTGCCGAGCGGCTCGAGCGCGGCGGTGAGCGGGTAGATGTGATACGCCCCCGCATCCGACCAGAGGCGCGCGCGCAGCGCCAGCAGCACGCCGGCCGCGTCGGCGGCCGCCTCGATTTCCACGCGCGCCTCCCGGGCGTGGGCCGCCGCGGCCAGGTTCTCGCGTCGGGTCTCGATCCACTTCACCGGACGCCCGGTGCGGCGGGCCAGCGCGGCCACCGCCAGGTCCTCGGGCATCACGTGCATCTTCTGCCCGAAGCCGCCGCCGGTATCGGACACGATCACCCGCACGCGCGCCTCCGGCAGGCCGAAGGCGCGGGCGACCCCGGTCCGGAAGACGTGCGGCACCTGGCTGCCCGTCCAGAGCGTGAGCGCGTCGCCCTCCCAGCGCGCGATCACGCCGCGGCCCTCGAGCGGCGCGGCCGAGCAGCGCGCGTGGGTGAACGTCTCGCGGATCACGACGGCGGCGGCCGCGAAGGCCCCGTCCACGTCGCCCTGGCTGCCCCGGCGCTCGAAGAGGACGTTGGAGCCGTGCTCGGGGTGGAGCCGGGGCGCGCGGGGATCGAGCGAGGTGTCCACGTCGGGCACCGCGGGGAGCGGATCGTACTCCACTTCGACCAAGGCACAGCCGTCCGCGGCCACGTAGGGCGTGGAGCCGGCCACCACCGCCACCGCCTCGCCGACGAAGCGCACGCGGGCGGGGGGCAGCGCGGGCCAGGCGGTCGAGGCGAAGCCGGGCGCGTCGAGGCGCGGGGCGAGCGGGGCGACCACGCCGTCGAGGTCACGGCCCGTCAGCACCAGCTCCACACCGGCCGAGGAGCGCGCGGCCGTCGTGTCCACGGAGCGCAGCTCGGCGTGGGCGTGTGGGCTCCGCACGAAGGCGGCGTGGAGCAGCCCGGGCAGCGTGATGTCGTCGAGGAAGCGGCCTCGCCCCGCCAGCAGGCGGGGATCTTCCACCCGCTTGACGTGCGCGCCCAGATAGCGCGGCGGAGGCGAGGACAGGAGCTAGCCCCTCACCCTCCCCTCTCCCCAGAGGGGAGAGGGTGATCCGATAGGTTCACGGCCTCGCCACGCGGGGCAGCACCTCGTTCGCCAGCAGCTCGAGCTGCTCGATCCCCCAGCTGAGCGGGTTGAGCACGATGTACTCGCAGCCGCCGAGGTTGGCGACCTTGGCCCGGATCTTCTCGGCCAGCTCCTCCGCTTCTCCCAGAAGATAAAACTCCCGCCAATAGGGAAGATCCATGCCCGAGTAGGTCTTGAAGTGCGGGATGGCGGTCTCCGGCTTCTCCCCCTTCTTCAGCACCCACACGAAGTTCGAGTAGACCTTGTTCATGTCGCCGGGCTTGCGGCCGAACTCGCCCATGAAGCGCTGGATCTTCTCCCAGTCGCCCTTGACCATGTCGGCGGTCGCGGAGGAGTGCGGGACCCAGGTCTTCGCGTACTTGGCGATGCGGCGCAGCACCGGGTCGATATTGGTGACGGTCTGGCCGTAGACCTTCTCGAAGGGCTGGCTGCCGCCGCCGATCCAGATGGGTGGATGTGGCTTCTGCGCGGGCTTGGGGTCGATGGTGAGGTCGCGGAACTTGTAGTACTTGCCCTCGTAGGTGACGTGGTCCCCGGCCCAGAGCGCGGTCACCGCCTCCAGCATCTCGTCCATTCGCCGCCCGCGCTCCTTGTGCGGCACACCCATGAGCGCGAACTCCTCCTCGTGCCAGCCGACACCCACGCCCAGGATGCTGCGCCCGCCCGAGAGCAGGTCGAGCGTGGCCCACTCCTTGGCGAAGTAGGCCGGGTTGCGGAGCGGCAGGACCAGCACCATGGTGCCGAGCTTGATGGTGCGGGTGACGCCGGCCAGCGCCGAGAGCAGAGCCACCGGCTCGAGCCAGGTGCAGGCGTAGGCGGGCGGGGTCAGCAGGAGATGGTCGATGGACACCGCGCAGTCGAAGCCCAGATCCTCCGCCCGCCGCAGGTAGGCGCCCATTTCGGCGAGCGACGCGGTCTTGGGGCCGAGCGCGAAGCTCGGGATGCGCAGGCCGAACTTCATGCCGCCGGCGCCGATGCTACCGGCTGCGCGCGACCCACCGGAGCGACTCTTCTCTGAGCGAGTCGCCGCGACCTTCTTCGGTTTGCGGTTTGGCCTCTTCGCCCCTCTGGGGCTCATCGGAGTCCGTCCTCCTTCTTGGCTTCGGCGATGGTGAGACCGCCGACGCGGGGGTGCGGCCGCCCGCCGTCCGTGACCACCAGGGCCACCAGGATCTCGTTGGCGCGGGGCGCGTCGTTGACCCGCACCTCCATCGCGTCGAAGTGGGTGCGCACGAAGGCTGCGTCCTTGTAATGGAGCGGGACGTCGATGGTGGTCCCGGGCGCGCCCAGCTTCTTGGCGGACGGGATGATCGCCTTCCCGCCGTGCACGAGGGCGCGGAACGGGGTGCCGAGCGTGGGATGCAGGATGGCCGCCGCGTGCTCGTACTCGCCGTCCGTTCCCACGATGGCCGCCTTGCCGTAGGAGTGCACCGGCCCGCCCAGCGCCATCACCGCGCGGCGGCCGAGCAGGTCGCCCAGCTCCTCGCCGGTCTTGATCAGCTCCTGCAGATCCTCGACGAAACGGCCCGCGAAGGGGTTGGCGATCACCGCGACCGCCGCGACCTTCTTCACCGGCTTCTCCACGCGCCGGCCGCCGTCCTCCTGGATCTCCTCCACCACCGTGAGCAGCTTGCGGATCTTCATCAGTGGCCTCCCGCGGCGGGGCCCTGGCCCTTCACCACCTCCGCCGCGCGCGTGGCGGGCGGGGTGTTGCGGCTCCGCCCGATCTTGATCTGCCCGTCGATGAGAATCATGGAGACCCCGAAGAGATCGCCGACCCGGAGCGCCTCGAGGGCGGTCCGGCCCTGCGAGCCGATCGGCGCGTCCACGATGCAGAAGTCGGCCTCCCGCCCCGGGGCGATCACCCCCACCGGCAGCTTGTAGACCCGGGCGGTGTTGCCGGTGGCCATGCACACCGCCTCCTCGGGGGCGAGTCCGCCGAGCGAGACCAGGTGGGCGAGCACCCGCAGGATGCCGAGCGGCACCACCCCGGTGCCGGAGGGGGCGTCGAGGCCGATGATGATCCGATGGGTCGCCTTCGCCTCCTGGGCGCGGCGCAGGGCGTGGAGCGCCGTCTTGCCGTTGCCGCAGTGGACGATCTCGAGCGCCATCTGGGTGGCCACCAGTGCGTCGATCTCGCGCTCGCTCATCGACGTCGTCCCTCCGTTGATGTGGCCGACCACGTCGGGGTCGGCCTCCAGCACAACCTCGCCCGAGATGGTATTGGAGCCCGCGATCGACGGGCCGCCGGTGTGGATGGTCACGGTCATGCCGTGCTTCTTGGCCCACCGGACCATCGGCGCCGCGTCCTTGCCGGTCTTGACCGAGCCGAGCCCGATCTCGCCCACCAGCTTGACACCGGCCTTCGCCATCTCCACGAAGTCGTCCTCCACCATGCCGAGCTCCAGGATCGGAGCGCCCGCGTGCATCTTCACCCCGGCCGGCCGCGCGTTAGCATAGGCCTTGGCGGCCACGATGGCGAGCGCCTTGAGCCCCACGATGTCCTTGGGCCGCCCGGGCAGGTGCACCTCGCCGGCCGAGATCATGGTGGTGATGCCGCCGTTGAGACCGGAGTCGATGAAGTCGATGGTCCGCTGCCGCGGGGTGAAATCGCCGAAGACCGGATGGCAGTGCGAATCGATGAGGCCCGGGACCACCGTGCTGCCCCGGGCGTCGATGACGGTGTCGGCATCGTCGTCGAGGCCCCGGCCGACCGCCACGATCTTGCCGTCCGCGGTCACGATCGAGTCGCCGTCGAGCAGGGGCTTCGCGATATCCCCCGACACGATCTGCCCGATATTCCTGATCAGCGTCTTCAAAGGTGCCTCCGGCCTCCTCTTACCCCTCTCCCCTCAGGGGAGAGGGCAGGGTGAGGGGTGGGTTCTCACGCTCACGGCCAGTCATACGGTCAGATACTTTCGCCGCAGCGCCTCGTCGGCCATCAGCTGGCTCATGGGCCCGTCGAAGCGGATCTCCCCCTTCTCGATGATGTAGGCGCGGTCGGCGAGCCGCGCCGCGAACTTGAGATTCTGCTCGGAGAGCAGGATCGTCAAGCCCTCCCGCTTGAGCGCGGCGATCTGGTCGCCCAGGGCCCGCACGATCACGGGAGCCAGGCCCTCGGACGGCTCGTCCAGCAGCAACACGCGCGGGTTGCCCATCAGGGTGCGCGCCACCGTCAGCATCTGCTGCTCGCCGCCCGAGAGGCTCCCGGCGCGCCGGCCCGCCAGCTCCAGGAGCTTCGGAAAGAACTGGTAGACTCGCGCTTCGCTCCAGACCCCGTCGCCCTTGGCGCCCACGGTCAGGTTCTCCTCGACGGTGAGATCGGCGAAGATGCGCCGGTCCTCCGGCACGTACCCCACCCCGAAGCGGCTGATCTCGTGGGTCGGCCGCCGGGTGATCTCGTGCCCGTCGAAGCGGATGGCCCCGCCGGTCACCTCGACCAGGCCCACGATGGCCTTGAGCGTGGTGGACTTGCCCGCGCCGTTGCGCCCCAGCAGGGACACCACCTCGCCCGCCCGCGCGGAGAGCGTCACCCCGTGGAGCACGCGCGAGAGACCGTAGCCGGCCTCGACCGCTTCGAGCTCCAGAGCGTCTTTCATGGCCGGCTCACGCGTCGTCGCCCAGGTAGACGCGCTGGACCTGGGGGTCGACGCGGACGGCGGCGGGAGCCCCGTCCGCGATGACGCGGCCCTGGTGGAGCACCATGATCCGGTCGGCGACGGCGAAGACCACGTCCATGTCGTGCTCGGTGAAGAGCACGGTGAGCCCGCGCGCGCGGGCGATCCGCTGGGTGAGCGCCATGAGCGCGCCGCGCTCGGCGGGCGCCATGCCCGCGGTGGGCTCGTCGAGCAGCAGCACCTCCGGGTCGTTGGCGAGGGCCACCGCCAGCTCGAGCTTCTTGAGATCGCCGTAGGCGAGCACCGCGGCGACACGCCCGGCCTGGTCGGCCAGGCCCACCTGCTCGAGCAGGGCGCGCGCCTCCTCGGTCTGCAGGCGCTCGGCCCGCTCCAGCAGCGCGTAGGTCTTGCCGAGGTGCGAGAGCCGCGCGACCTGCACGTTCTCGAGCGCGGTGAGGGTGGCGAAGGTGGCGGTGATCTGAAAGGTCCGGCTCACCCCGCGGCGCCAGACCGCGTAGGGCGGCAGCCCGCTGAGCCGCTCTCCCTTGAAGAGGACGAGGCCCGCGTCGGCCTTGAGCTGGCCGGTGAGCATGTTGAAGAAGGTGGTCTTCCCCGCCCCGTTGGGCCCGATCAGGGCGCGGATCTCGCCCTTGGGCATCGCGAGGTCCACGTCCCGGACCGCGCGCACGCCCCCGAAGGACTTGGACAGCCCGCGGGTCTCGAGCACCGGGCTCACGGGCGGCGTCCGTCGAGCATGCCCGCGATGCCGCGCGGGAAGGCCAGGACCAGCAGCAAGAGAATGGCGCCCAGCACGATCTGCCAGTAATCGGTGTAGCGCGTGATCACGGTATCGAGCAGCTTGTAGACCGCGGCGCCGATGAGCGGGCCGGACGGTGAGCCCACGCCGCCCAGGAGGACCATCACCAGCGGCTGCACCGACATGGGCGACTCGGTGTAGACCGGGAACACGCTGCCTTTCAGGAAGGCGTAGATGGCGCCGCCGAGGCCCGCCACGAAGCCGGCCACCACGAACGCGGTCCACTGCAGCGCGCGGATGTTCACGCCCACCGCCTCCGCCCGCCGCGCGTGGTCGCGGACGGCCCGCAGCGTGAGGCCGAAGGGCGAGGCGGTGACCAGCCGCAGCAGGAGCAGGCCCCCGAGCGTGGCGGCGAGCGCCCAGTAGTAGTAGCGGCTCGGCGAGCCCAGCCAGCGGGCGGGCCAGACGCTCAGCATGCCGTTGTCGCCGCCGGTGACGTCGTCCCACTGGTGCACCACCGCGTAGACGATCTGGGCGAAGGCCAGCGTCAGCATCGCGAAGTAGATGCTGCTGAGCCGCACGCAGAAGTAGCCGAACACGAAGGCGGCCAGCGCGGCCACCACCGGCGCGAGCACGAAGGCGGCGGGCATGGGCAGGCCGGCCAGCTGGAGGAGCACCGCGGCGCCGTAGGCGCCCAGTCCGAAGTAGGCGGCGTGGCCGAACGACACCATGCCGCCCACCGACATCAGGAGGTGCAGGCTGGCCGCGAAGAGCGCGAAGGCGAAGATCTCGACCGCGATGGAGATCCAGAAGGTCGGCAGCACGAGGGGCAGGCCGGCCAGCCCGATCAGCCCGGCCCCGAGCCAGATCGGACCGAGCCGCCGCGGTTGCGCCTCGGCCACCGCGCCGCTGCCCGGCGGGCGAAGCTGGATCTCGGGCCGCCCCAGGAGGCCCCACGGCCGCACCACCAGCACGACCGCCATCACCACGAAGATGAGCACGATGGCGATCTTCGGCAGCAGCAGCACCCCGTAGGCGTTGAGCACCCCGATGAGCAGCGCGGCGAGCAGGGCGCCCCAGACCGAGCCCATGCCCCCGATCACCACCACCACGAACGCCTCCACGATGATCGACGTGTCCATCACGGTGGTGAGCGCCAGCCGCGGCACCTGGAGCGCGCCGCCCAGACCGGCCAGGAAGGAGCCCAGCACGAACACCGAGGTGAAGAGCCGCGATTGGTCGACTCCAAGCGCGGCGACCATCTCCCGGTCCTGGGTGGCGGCGCGGATCAGGATGCCCCAGCGCGTGCGGTGGAAGAGCAGCCAGAGCCCGAGCGCGACGAGCGGGCCGAAGGCGATGACCGCGAGGTCGTAAGAGGGAAAGAGCTGGCCCGCGATCGGCACCGAGCCGGCCAGGCCCGGCGCGGTGGGACCGGTCTTGTTGTCGGCGCCCCACAGGTACCTGACGGCGTCCGCGGTCACCAGGACGAGGGCAAAGGTGAGCAGGAGCTGGTAGAGCTCGGGCGCCTTGTAGACGCGGCGGAGCAGCAGGATCTCCACCAGGCCGCCCAGCGCCGCCACCAGCACCGCCGCGAGCAGGACGGCCGCGTAGAAGGCCACCGGCCCGCCGGGCAGCACCGCGGCCAGCGAGTAGGTCAGGTAGGCGGCGAGCATGTAGAAGGAGCCGTGGGCGAAGTTGACGATGCGGGTGACGCCGAAGATCAGCGAGAGACCGGACGCGATGAGGAAGAGGAACATCGCGTTGGCGAGCCCGCTCAGGAGCTGGACGAAGAGGAGGGACATGACGGCGTGCGGGCCCCCTCACCCTGCCCTCTCCCCCGAGGCGGGGGCGAGGGTCATCGAAGGACACCCTCTCCCTTCAAGGGAGAGGGCAGGGTGAGGGTTGGTCCTAATTGGCCGGGCGGAGCTTCTTGGCTTCTTCTTCGGTCGGCAGCACCTTCTCGCCCGGCACGTACTCGTGGTTCACCATGATACCGACGCCGCGCTGGGGATCGAGCTTGGTCGTCCCCACCCACGCGCCCATGGTGGACTGCCCGTCGGCGGCGCGGAACATGATCGGCCCCATCGGGGTGTCGACCTTCAGGCCCTTGAAGGCGGCCACCAGCTTGGGCGTCTCGGTAGAGCCCGCCTTCTTGATGGCCTCGGCCACCGACAGGTAGGTGATGTAGCCGATGAGCGAGCCGAGCACCGGGGTCTTGTCGCCACGCTTGATGTAGCGCGCCACCCACTCCTGGTGCCCGGCGGTCTTCACGTCGTACCAGGGGTAGCCGGTGACCAGCATGCCCTCGGGCGCCTCGAGCTTGAGGGGATCGATGTACTCGGGCTCGCCGAGCAGGATGCCGACCACGAACGTCTTCTGGAAGAGCCCGCGCTTGCCGGCCTCGCGCACGAACGCGAGCCAGTCGCTGCCGAAGAGCGAGACGTAGAGCGCGTCCGGGTTCTGGTTCAGGATGGCGGTGACGAGCGGGCCGGGCTCGATCTTGCCGAGGGTCGGCCAGTGCTCACCCACGAGCTGCACGTCGGGCTTCAGCTCCTTGAGCCGGTCACGGAAGGTCTCCCACGCCCGCTTGCCGTACTCGTAGTTGGGGCCGATGGTGGCCCACTTCACGTACTTCATCCGGCCCGCCTTGTCGGCGAGCATGCGCCCCTGCTCATAGGTGTTGGGACGCAGGCGCACCGCGTGGTCGTGCCCCTTGGACCAGGTGAGCGCCTCGGTCAGCGCCTCGGAGGCCAGGAACATGGTCTTGTTCTGCTTGGCCCAGTCCGAGACCGCGAGCCCCACATTGGAGAGGAAGCTCCCGGTGATCATCGCGACCTTGTCGGACTCGACCAGCTCCTGCGCGTGCTTGACCGCCTCCGCGGGCTGGGCCTTGTCGTCGCGGAACAGGACTTCGACCTTGCGACCGAGAACGCCTCCCTTGGCGTTGATCTCCTCGACGGCCATCTCGACGCCGACGCGGTACGGCCCGGTGAAGGGCGCGCCGATGCCGCTATAGGTGTTGATGTCGCCGAGCTTGATCGGCGCCTGGGCCGTGGCGGAGCCCGCCCCCAGCGTGAGCAGGAGGGCGACCGCCGAGAGGGACAGGAGACGGGGTGCACACATGCGGAACCTCCTCGTGGTTCGTGTTGCGCTGAGTAAAGCAAATGCGCGGAGACTGTCAAGGCGATTCTCCGCGCTTGACAGGGAGCATAGCCGAGTGGTTTCCTCTGGGGCAAGCGGAGATTGCTTTGGACGAAAGCCCGGAGACTCGAGCGCTGGTGGAGGCGGTGGCCGCGCGCCTCCGGGAGGCGCGCCGCGCGCAGCGCCTCACCCTGCGCGCGCTCAGCGAGAAGACCGGCCTCTCGGAGCCGTTCCTCTCCCGGCTCGAGCGGGGCCTCGTCTCGACCTCGATCGCCAATCTCATCCTCATCACCCGCACCGTCGGCATCGATCTTGGACAGCTCTTCCAGGGCGTGTCCGGCACGACCACCACGCAGCACTACGCGCTGGTGCGCGCGGCCGAGCGGCGGCCGCCCCAGGAGGTGCCGGCCACCGGCTACACCTATCAGCCGATGGCGGTGGGCTGGCCCGGGCAACGGATGGACGCCTTCGTGCTCACCTTCCCGGTCAAGAACCGGGCCGACGTGCTCACCGCGCACGAGGGCGACGAGCTGTCGTTCGTGCTGCAGGGCGAGATCCTCTTCCAGCTCGGCGACGAGAAGATCCCGCTCAAGGCGGGCGACTGCCTCTACTTCAACGCCGAGGTCCCGCACATGGGCAAGAACGTCGGCCGCGTGGACGCCAAGGTGCTCATGGTGGCGGCCCCCGGCCGCGGGCCTGGACGCGAGTACGGCTGGTGGAAGGCGCCGGCCCCCGCCGCGCGAACCCGGCCCCGGCGGCTTCGCCGGTCATCCCGGACAAGGAGAGACGGCTAGGATGGAACGCACGATCTACACCTCGTGCACGCTGGATTGCCCGGACGGCTGCGGGATCATCGCGCACGTGAAGGACGGGCGCGTGGTGAAGCTCGAGGGCCATCCCGATCACGAGTTCACCCAGGGCTATCTCTGCGGCAAGACCTACCGCTTCCCGGAGCGCGTCTACAGCCCGGAGCGCCAGCTCCATCCGCTCAAGCGGAGCAACGGGCGGCCCGACGGCGGCTGGGAGCGGATCGGCTGGGACGAGGCGCTCGATCTGGTCGCGGAGAAGATCCGCGGCTACGTGGCCGACCCGGGCCCGCTGTCGATCATGCACTACCAGCGCACCGGCTCCTGGGGCGCCACCAAGCTCCTGAGCCGGCGCTTCTGGAACCTGCTGGGCGGCGTCACCACCACCAGCGGCTCGCTCTGCAGCGGCGCCGCGCGGGCCGGCCAGGCGCTCGATTTCGGCGTCCGCGCCGGCCACGATCCGTCCGACATGGTGAACAGCCGCCTCGTGCTGCTCTGGGGCCGCAACCCGATGGCCACCAACCTCCACACGGTACCGATCCTCAAGGAGGTGCGGAAGCGCGGCGGCCGCGTGATCCTGATCGACCCGGTGCGGAGCGAGTCGGCGAACTTCTGTGACCACCACGTGCAGCCGCGCGTGGCCACCGACGCGGAGCTCGCGATGGCGATGGCCAAGGTCATCCTCGAGGAGGGCCTCGAGGACCGCGGGTAACTCGAGCGGAACGCGCACGGCTTCGCGGAGTACCGTGCCCTGCTCGACGCCCGCCCGCTCGCCGAGCTGGCCGCTGCGTGCGAGCTGACGGAGGCGGCGATCCGGGAGCTCGCGCGCGAGTACGCGAGCACCCGGCCCGCGTCCATCCTCCTCGGGTGGGGCCTCAACAAGTACCAGCACAGCGCGGAGATCTTCCGCTGCGTGGACGCCCTCGGCGCCCTCGGCGGCCACATCGGGGTGCCCGGCGGCGGCGTCTCCCACGGCTACAACACCCAGCGACACTTCGACAAGACGGTGGAGGCCGCCGACCGCGCCACGCATCATCGCGCGATCCCGGAGCCCCTGCTCGGCCGCGGGCTCCTCGAAGCTCAGCAGCCGCCCATCCGCATGATGTTCGTCAACAGCGGCAACCCGGTGAACCAGTCGCCGAACTCGAACCGGGTCGCCCAGGCCCTGGCCGGCCTCGAGTTCATCGTGGTCGTGGACCAGGTGCTCACCGACACCACCGACTACGCCCACGTCTTCCTCCCCACCACCACCTTCCTCGAGGAGGAGGACATGCTGGTGTCGTGGGGACACAACATCATCGGCGGGGTGAACCGGGTGATCGAGCCGGTGGGCGAGGCGCGCTCCGACCTCACGATCTTCCAGCAGCTCGCCGACCGCCTCGGCATCGGGCCCGAGATGGCGGGCGCCCCGCGCGACTGGCTCTCGCGCATCTTCACGCCGCTCACCAAGCGCGGCGTGAGCATCGAGCAGGTCATGGAAGGCCCGGTGCGCTGCCCGGTGGCGCCGATGGTGCCCTTCGCGGATCACGTCTACCCGACCAAGTCGGGCCGCTTCGAGTTCATCACCGAGCTCCGCCACGAGCCGCGCGTGGTACCGGACTATCCGCTCACCCTCGTGACCAACTACAGCAAGAAGTGGCTCCTCTCCCAGATCCTCGAGAAGGAGCATCCGGCCATCGCCTCGGTCCGCGTCGGCACCGAGACCGCCGCGGCCTACGGCATCGAGACCGGCGAGCGGGCGATCATCCGCTCCCCCGTCGGCCACCTCGAGGTCCTAGTGCTCGTCGACGCGCGGATCGGCCGCGGCATGGTCATCATGCCGGTCGGCACCTGGATCAAGCGCGGCGGGGGCGCCAACGTGCTGACCGAGGACATCATGTCCAACTTCGGCCAGATGGCGGCATACGGCGAGACGCGGGTGCGGCTCGAGCGGGTCGCCGCGGCCTGAGGAGACCGCAAACTCCTTGCTTGACTTCAGGCGAGTTTGCCTCCAGATTGGCGCAAATCCAAAGCCTTACGCGCCCGGTCTAACACGTCAAGGATGACTTGGAGGATGCGGATGACCCCGGACCACACCCGTCTGCCGCTGAGCCGCCGAGATCTGCTGAAGCTGGGTGGTGGCGCCGCCGCCGTCGCCCTGACCCCCGGGACCTCGACGCCGCCGGCGTGGGCCCAGACGCCCAAGCGCGGCGGCGTGCTCACCATACGAGGGTGGGATCCGCCCCACTTCGATCCCCACCTGACCGTCTCGTACAAGACCCACATCGCGTACTCGTTCACGCACAGCCGTCTCGTGAAGCACAAAGTCGGTCCGGGGCTCCAGCCCGGCGTCTTCTCCATCGAAGGCGACCTCGCCGAGTCGTGGACGCAGCCGAACGAGAACACCTACGTCTTCAAGCTGCGTCGCGGCGTCCGCTGGCACAACAAGCCCCCGGTGAATGGGCGCGAGCTGGACGCCGAGGACGTCGTGTATACGCTGGACCGCTTCCGGACCGTCAAGGGTAACGCGAACGCCTACATGCTGGCGGCCCTTGACAAGGTCGAGGCTCTCGACAAGTACACCGTCAAGTTCACCCTGAAGGAGCCGTACGCGTGGTTCCTCGACATCATGGCGAATCCCATGGCCGTCTGCATCGTGGCCAAGGAGTGCGTCGAGAAGATGGGGGACCTCAAGAAGCAGGAAGCGACCGTCGGCACCGGGCCATGGATGCTGGACAGCTACCGGCCCAATGTCGGCATGACGCTCGTCCGGAACCCGGCCTACTTCGTGCCCGGTCTGCCGAACATCGACCGCATCGAGATCCTGGTGGACGAGGACAAAGCGTCGCGCATCGCGGCGTTCCTGACCGGCAAGTACGACCTCGGCACCGAGTTCCCCGGTACCATCGACTGGACCGACTGGGACATCGTCAAGAAAGGTCGGCGGGATCTCAAGACCATGATGTACCCGTCGAACGTGATGAGCCACATCTACGTCCGGAACGACAAGCCCCCGTTCAACGACGTGCGGGTGCGCCGCGCCATGTCCCTGGCGATCAACCGGCAGGCCATCATCGACGCGACCTACGAGGGCAACGGCGCGTTCAATCCCCCGGTGCCCGCCGCGCTCAAGGAGTGGTCCGTCCCCATCGATCAGATCGGCGAGGGCGCTCGTTACTACAAGCCGGACCTAGCCGCGGCCCGGAAGCTCATGGCCGAGGCCGGGCACCCGAACGGTTTCCAGACGACGATGGACTTCACCACCTACGGGTCCCCCGTCCTGGTCGATCAGATGCAGCTCGTCCTGAAGGATCTCAAGAGCATCGGGATCGAAGTGAAGCTGAACACCAAGGAGTACGGAGCCTACATCGCGACCACCTTCTACGGCAAATACGACTCGATGGCCTTCGGCCCCCAGACGCCCTTTCTCGAGCCGGACAACTTCCTCTACGGCCAGTACTACCCGGGCGAGATCAAGAACCACGGCCACATCAACGATCCGGTGGTAGCGGACATGCTGATCCGCCAGCGACGGACCCCGGATCCCGCCAAGCGGCGGGAGCAGATCTTCGAAATCCAGCGATACCTGGCCAAGCAGCAGTACTACGTTCAGATCGGTTCGCAGATCTACAACGCGGTCTGGAACCAGGCGCTCAAGAACTACGGGCCCAACCTGGGTTACGACTACGGCGGCCGCCTGATGGCCGCCTGGCTCGACCGGTAACCGCGAGGAGACGTACAGCCATGGATCAGAGCGCATCGTCTTTGACCCGTCGTGACATGCTCAAGCTGGGTGGTGCCGCACTGGCCGCCACCACCGCCGGGATCGGCCCGCTCGCCGCGCAACCGGCGGCGGCTCAAACCCCCAAGCGCGGAGGCACCTTCCGGCTGCGCTCCCACGTCCCGCCCGTGCACTTCGATCCACAGCAGACCATCGCCTTCTCGACGATGATCCCGCTGTCTCTCGCCTATAGCCGCCTCGTCAAGGTCAAGGCGGGCTCGGCGGTCGTCCCCGGGACCCAGCCCATCGAGGGGGACCTCGCCGAATCCTGGGAGCGTCAGGGCGACAACATCTACGTGTTCAAGCTCAAGAAGGGCGTGCGCTGGCACAACAAGGCCCCGCTCAACGGGCGGGAGCTCACCGCCGAGGACGTCCGGTACTCCTATGACCGCTTCCTCACCATCAAGGGCAATGCCAACAAGTACATCCTCGAGATGGTTGACAAGGTGGAGGCCCCGGACAGGTACACCGTGAAGTTCACGCTGCGCGAGCCCAATGCCTGGTTTGTCGACCGGCTGGCCTCGACCTCTACCTGGGTCATCGCCAAGGAGTGCGTGGACCAGTACGGCGATCTCAAGAAGCCCGAGAGCGTGGTCGGCACCGGCCCCTGGATGCTCAAGAGCTATGAGCCCAATGTCCGGATTTCTTTCGTCCGGAACCCGAGCTACTTCGTCCCGGGCCTGCCCTACGCGGACGGCGTGGAGATCATCCTGTCCCAGGACCCCGCCGCCGGCTTCGCCGCGTTCCTGTCCGGCGAGTTCGACTTCGGCCCGGAGTACGGCATGGTGATCCGCCGCAGTGACCTCGACATCGCGCTCCGGCGCGTCAAGGGGCTCGGCATGCGGGACTACATCGTGGTGTTCGGCGGCTACACCGCGATGAAGATCGACCAGGAGCCGTTCAAGGACGTGCGGGTGCGCCGGGCCTTCGCCATGACCGACAACTGGCGGGAGGTGCTCGAGACCAACGCCTGGTCACAGGGCAAGGGCGCGCCCAATCCGCTCATCCCGGCCGCGCTGAAGGACTGGTCGATCCCGATCGACCAGCTCCCGGCGGAAGGGCGCAAGCTCTACGAGTTCGATCCGGCCGGGGCCAAGCGCCTGCTCGCCGAGGCCGGCCATCCCAACGGGCTCAAGGTCCCGATCGAGACGACGCCCGGCTACGGGCCGGACTGGATGGACGCGGTGCAGGTGGCGCTCCGCAACTGGAAGTCGGCGGGGATCGAGGTGGACCTCAAGCTCAAGGAGTACGGCGCCTTCGTCTCGAGCGCCCTCTTCGGCAAGTTCGAGAAGATGATCTTGACTCTTCGCGGGGGCACCACCGATCCCGACACCTATTTCACGCTGTTCCTGCCGGGCGAGCCGCTCAATTCCTCGGGAGTCAACGACCCCAAGCTCACCGAGATGATCAAGCTCCAGCGGCGGACCTTCGACGACAAGAAGCGCCGCGAGATCCTCTACGACATCCAGCGCTACGCCTCCCAGCAGGTCTACTACGGATTCGGCGTCTCGGTGAGCGCGGTGGGCGCCTGGATGCCCTACGTGAAGAACTTCGGGCCGAACATCGGCCACGACTACGGCGGGCGCCTGATGGTCGCCTGGCTCGACAAGTAGGCGCTCGCCGGCAACTTGAAGCGCTACGTATTCCGCCGTCTCTTCGTGGCGATCCCGTCGCTCCTGATCGCCTCCCTCATCGTCTTCAGTCTGCCCCGGCTGCTCCCCGGCGATGTCGTCCAGCTCATGCTCGAGGAGAAGGCCTACGGCAAGGACCTGGACGATCTCCGGGTGAAGCTGGGTCTCAACCGCCCCATGTACATCCAGTACGTCGAGTGGCTGGGTCAGATCCTGCGCGGCGATCTGGGGCAGTCCCTCTGGACGAGCCGCCCGGTGCTCGAGGAGCTGACCCGGCGCCTCCCGGTGAGCCTCGAGCTGGGCGTGCTGGCGCTGTTCTTCGCCATCGTCATCGCGGTGCCCATCGGAGTCCTGGCCGCCGTCCGGCAGGATAGTCCGGCCGATTACGCCATGCGCAGCATGGCGATCCTCGGACTCTCGGTCCCCGGGTTCTGGATCGCCACCCTCGCCATCCTCCTGCCCGCGATCTGGTGGGGCTGGAGCCCCCCCATCCAGTTCACCGCGTTCTCGGCGAATCCGTGGGCGCACGTCGCCCAGTTCCTCCTGCCCGCCTTCATCCTCGGCATCGCGTCCGCGGCGGCGATCATGCGCCTGACCCGCGGCACGCTCCTCGAGGTGCTGCGCCAGGACTACGTGCGGACCGCGTGGTCCAAGGGGCTCCGCGAGCGCGTGGTGGTGCTCAAGCACAGCCTCAAGAACGCGCTCATTCCGGTCATCACCGTGCTCGGCATCCAGGTGGCGCAGATCCTGGGCGGCACCGTGATCTTCGAGAGCATCTTCGGGCTGCCCGGCATGGGCCGCTTCCTCTTCGACGCCATCAACCAGCGCGACTACCCGGTCATCCAGGGGGTAAACCTGCTCATCGTCACGGTGGTGGTCGTCACGAACCTGGTCGTCGACGCGTTCTACGCATTCCTCGACCCGCGGATCCGCTACTGACAAAATGCGAAGCGACCCATACAGATAATGCGAAGCCACCCATACAAATAATGCGAAGCGACCCTATCGAGGTCGCCCCTTGGGGCGACCGTCTAAAAAGTCAGAGCCGGTCGCCGAACCGCAGCGCAGCCGTCCTGCAAGCCCTCTGGCTCTTCTGCCGGCGCAAGCCGCTCGGCGCCCTCGGCGGTCTCATCGTGCTCGTCCTGCTCCTCCTGGCCCTCTTCGCGCCCTGGATCGCGCCCTACAGCTACGACGAGACGATCCCCGGGGCGCGGATGAAGGCGCCCGGCGCGCAGTTCTGGATGGGCACCGACAATCTGGGGCGCGACGTGTTCAGCCGGGTCGTCTATGGGGCGGGGGTCTCGGTCACGGTGGGCTTCGGCGCGGTCCTCCTCGCCAACGTGTTCGCCACGCTCATCGGCATCACCAGCGGCTATTTCGGCGGCGCCTACGACATCTGCGTGCAACGCGTGGTGGACGCCTGGCAGTCCTTCCCGTTCCTCGTGGTGATCCTCTCGATGATGGCGGTGCTCGGGCCCGGGCTGCTCAACCTGGTCCTGGCGTTAGGGGTGCTGGGCGCGGCCGCCGGCTCGCGGGTCATCCGCGGAACGACCATCAGCGTGATGCAGAACACTTACGTGGAAGCGGCGCGCGCGCTCGGCGCCGGGCACCTGCGCATCATGCTGCGCTACGTGCTGCCCAACGTGGCCGCCACCATCATCATCCTGGCCACCATCGGACTCGGCGCGGCCATCCTCGCCGAATCCGCGCTCTCGTTCCTGGGCTTCGGCGTCCCGCCGCCCTACCCGTCCTGGGGCGCGATGCTCTCGGGTTCCGGCCGCTCGTTCATGTACCGCGCGCCGTGGATGGCCATCTGGCCGGGCGCCGCCATCTCGCTGGCCGTCTTCGGCTTCAACATGCTGGGCGACGCGCTCCGCGACGTGCTCGACCCGCGGCTGCGCGGCGGGGGCGGCCGGCCGGGGAGCTGACGAAGCGAAAAGGGTGGTAGGGTAGCGTCGTGATCATCCTCGGCGTGA
>Ga0099829_10000293_pt1 | contig 25739 bp, 25 predicted proteins | sample CZO8metaG_3_FD_79336 | JGI IMG/M metagenome (GOLD analysis project Ga0099829, IMG submission 79336) | Vadose zone soil microbial communities from the Eel River Critical Zone Observatory, Northern California, USA - CZOApr15con2H2.8 metaG | ecosystem: Environmental > Terrestrial > Soil > Vadose...
CTCGTTCTGCCGGGCTGACCGGGGCAGTGCGGCTGCCCGACCGGGGCACGACACCCGGCCGACCGGGGCACGACACCCGGCCGACCGGGGCACCGCGCCTTGGCCAGCCGCGAGACGCCTTGAATCAGCCACGTATAGTAACTCATATGCTACTAACGGTTGATCTTATGGCGGAGATATGAGCGAATCCCCGGCCAAGTCAGGTACGCGCTCGGCCGTCCAGGCCGGGCGGCCGATTATGTCACCGGACACCGTGGTGGAGTTCGCGGTCGAGAAAGCGAGCGACGACCTGAGCTTCGAGAGCCTGCCTGCCGTGCTGGAACGGTTCGCTGGCGCCTTCGGGGGCCGGGCCGCACTGGCCCTGCGGCCGAGGGGTGGGAAGCCGCCGGCCGTCCTCGCGGCTCACCCGCACGGGGCTGCCGACCGGACTGTACTCGCGCAGATTGGCGCGCTGGTCGCGGAGCATCCGGAGCTGACCGTCGCCGGCGGATGTATCCAGGCGGCCCTGGCACCGGCCAGCCCGGGCGGCGAACGTGACCAGCGGCCGGATGGCACGGGCAGCAGGCCGCCGCCGGACGGGGCGGAGAGCGTGCTGGTAGTCGTCGCGGAGCAGGTCGTGGGACGCCCGTCGTGTGCACTCGTGCTGATCGGGGAGAGTGCGCACTGGACCGCGGAAACGCGGTCGACCGCCCGGGCGCTGGCGGCGGTCATCGCGGGGCGGTATCGCCGTGTCTCCGACATCGCGGAACTGGCCGAGCGCGAGGCGGTCACCCGGGCCATCATCGAGGCGTCGCCGGAGGCGGTCGTCATAGCGGATGAGGCGCGGCGCATCGTGGGGTTCAACCCGGCGGCGGAGGCACTGCTCGGCAGGCGGCAGGCGAACGTGCTCGGCGAGGACATGGGCTCGCTGCTCATCCCGGAGCGGAACCGTGCGCGGTTCATAGAGTCAGCGAAACTGTTCCTGCGGACCGGTAAACGGGAGTACGTCGGCGCCGTGCCCCTGCCCGTGCTGCACGCCGACGGCACCGAACGAGCAGTGGAGATGAGCCCCCTGCCGTTGGTGGTCGGCGGCGAGACGTATTTCTGCTGCTTCATGCGGGACATCACCGAGCTTCAGCGGGCTAACGCCGCGCTCGCGGCCAGCGACGCCCGGTTCCGGCTGCTGTCGGAGCTGGCCCCGGTGGGTATCGCCCGGACCGACCGTGGCGGGGTGTGCAGCTACGTCAACGAGCGGTGGTGTGTGCTCGGCGGGGGGTCAGCGGATGAGTTCGCCGGGGGACCGTGGACGAAGGTGCTCCACACAGATGACGCCGGGAGGGTGGCGCAGGAATGGGCGCGGGCCCGGGCCCAAGGGGCTGAGCTGCGCATCGACTGCCGCCTGCGGCCCAGTGGGGGCCCGCAGCTCTGGGTGCACGCGGCCGTCGCCGCCCTTCCCGACGGAGATGATCATCCACCAGGATTCCTGGTAGCGCTAACGAACGTGTCTGCCCGCAAGCGGGCAGAAGATCAGAGCACCCGGCTGCTGGCTGCCGAGCGCGCCACGCGCCGCAGACTCGAGGACCAGACCGAGCGGCTCAACAGCCTCATCGCTGCCGCGATCCCCGGTGTCCTCTTCGTGGACGAGCACGGTTTGATCGTCCAGCTCAACAAGAGCCTGTGCGACGTGCTCGGCCTTACCGATCCGATCGACCAGCTCATCGGCGGTCCCGCAGAGCGGCTCAGGGCTCAGATCGAGCGCACTTTCGCAGATCCCGCCGAGCTCGTCAACTGGAGGAAGCAGACCCGCGCGGCCCGGCAGCCGGTGCGTGACGTGCAGTTCGCGTGCTCCGACGGCCGCACCATCGAGTGCGACTACTGGCCGGTACTCGTTGGCCAGCAGTATCGGGGCGATCTGTGGCTGCTCTGGGACATGTCAGAGCGCGTGGCTCTCGAAGAGCAGCGCGAGCGCCGGCTCGGGGTCGAGAATGCCTCCCGCCAGGCCGCAGAGCGCCACCGCGCGTAGCCCCGTCAGCAGATATCACGTACTGTAATGAATTGATAGCTCATTGCGAGCAAAGCGTCATTCCGTGCTCGGGGGTACCAGGAGTGGGCGCATGACCAGCACCGAACGTGATGGACCGGGACGGGTCCTCGTAGTCGAGGACGATCTCGTGACCGCCCGCTTCCTGACGCACGTCCTGGGTGATCGGGGCGGCTTCGATGTCACGCACACGGCCGACCCCGGCATCGCACTCAAGCGCGCCAGTTCGGAGACCTGGGACCTGGTGCTGACCGACGTGGAGATGCCGGGCATGACCGGCCTGCAGTTGCTTGAGGCGCTGCGGCGGCTGGCCCCGGACCTCCCGGTCGCCGTGATGACAGCCAACGCATCACTGGACTACGCAGTCGGCGCGCTGCGCAGCCGGGCCGACGAGTTCCTGCAGAAACCGGTGAAGCCGGATCAACTGCTCGTCACGGTCGCCGCACTGGTGGACAAGGGACGCGCCGCCCGGCTCGCCAACCGTCAGAGCGTGCTCGCGATCGTTGCCCACCCCGACGACGTCGAGATCGGCGCGGCCGGCTCCCTGCTTGCTCATCGCTCGATGGAAAACGAGGTCTCGATCCTGACCCTGAGCCGTGGCGCCCGCGGCGGAACCGAGACCACGAGGGTCAGTGAATCCGCGATGGCCGCCCGGGTGCTCGGGGCCACCCTCTACCACGACGACCTGCAGGACACCAACATCTCCGAAAGCGACCCGACGATCAGCGTCATCAGCCGCGTCGTGGAGTCCGTGCGGCCGACCGTGATCTACACACACTCGTTTCACGACGTCCACCAGGACCATCGCAACACCTACCGCGCCGCCATGGTCGCGGCGCGGGACATCGGACGGGTCTACTGCTTCCAGTCACCGTCGGCCACCGTCGACTTCCGGCCCACCCGCTTCGTGAACATCGACGAGCACCTGGAGCGCAAGCTCAGGGCGATCGACGCCTTTGCCTCCCAGGTCGAGGTGCGGGCCTACCTGGAGCCGGACCTGATCCAGTCCACCGCCCGCTACTGGTCACGGTTCGGCGGAGGGCGGTACGCCGAGGCCTTCGAGGTGGTCCGCGAGTCCGCGGTGACCGGCCAGCCGGTCAGTGTGCCCGGCGGGACATGGATGGCCACCCCGGGTGACGGGGCGGACGTTGAACAGTCGGCCAGTGCAGCAACCGCAGATGCGGATTCCGCTATGGAGGTACCACGTGTCAGACCATGATCTGTTCGAACGGCATGTACGGGTGCTCGTGACCGGCGCCGGGGGCCCGGCCGCGATCTCCGTCATGAAGTCCCTGGGTAACGACCCGACGGTGGATCTCGTCGCGGCCGACATGGATCCCTGGGCCTCCGGGCTCTACCTGGTGCGAGCGGACGCGAGGACGCTGATCCCGGCCGGCCTCGACCCCGGCTTCTCGGGCGCCCTGCTGGCCCGTTGCGTGGCCCTGGGGGTGAACATTGTCATTCCCACGGTCGATTCCGAGATGCGGCCACTTGACCGGGCCCGCGCGGATTTCGCCGATGCCGGGATCGAACTGATGCTCGCGCCCGGCCCGGCACTGGCCGTCACGCTCGACAAACTCGCCCTCGCGCGTCGCTGCGAAGGGCATGTCCGGGTGCCCCGCACCGAATGCTTCGACGCCGCCCTCGACCCCGGCTCGTGGACCTACCCGGTCGTCGTCAAGCCCAGGACCGGGAGCGGCTCGCGGGACATCTCCATCGTGGCGTCCAGCGAGGCTCTGGCCGCGCTGGATACCTCCACCGACTTCCTCGTCCAGGAGTACCTTCCCGGTGAGGAATACTCGATCGACGTGCTCGCCGATGCCACCGGGCGGGTGGTCTCGTCGGTGCCGAGAGTGCGGTCCAGGGTTGATTCCGGCGTCTCCGTGGCTGGCCGCACGATCCACGACGCGGAGCTTGAGCAGTTCGGTAGTTCCGTGGTCGCCGCCACCGGCCTGACCTACATCTCGAACGTGCAGGCCCGCCGGGATGTGGTCGGCAACCCCGCGCTGCTGGAAGTGAACCCGCGGGTGCCGGGAACGTTGCCGCTCACGGTGGCCAGCGGCGTTGACATGCCCCGGATGGCCCTGGACTCGCTCCGCGGCCGGCCGCTGCCCGAGCATGCCGACTTCCGTGAAATAGCCATGGTCCGCTACCTCGAGGAGCGCTTCATCGGTCTGAGCGAGGTCGAGAAGGTGACAGCGTGAGTGTTGGTGTCCGGTTGGACGAGGACTACCACGTTCACTCGACCTTCTCCGACGACGCGGTCAGCACCCTGGCCGAGAACCTGGCTGCCGCGCGTGAGCGCGGGTTGCGCGCGATCTGCCTGGCTGACCACGTCCGCCGCAGCACGACGTGGGTGCCGGAATTCCTGTCCGCCGTGGACGCGCTGCGGCCAGTGCCCGGACTCGATGTGCTGGCCGGGGTGGAAGCCAAGATCCTGAACCGGGCCGGGGCGCTGGACCTGCCGGCCGGCATCGGCGGGGCAGATCTCGTTCTGATCGCTGATCATCAGTTTCCCGCTGACCGCGGGCCGGTCCATCCCCGGGAGATGCGCCAGGCCATCGCCAGCGGAGAGGTCACCGAGCGGGAGGTGATCGACTGCCTGATCGAGGCGACGGCCAACGCCCTGAAGGTGGCCGGGCGGCCGCAACTCGCCCACCTGTTCAGCATCCTGCCCAAGATGGGGTTGGCCGAGTCCGATGTCCCGGACCAGGCGATCGCTCACCTCGCGCGGCAGGCCCGCATCGCCGGCGCGCAACTGGAAGTGAACGAGAAGTGGACGTGCCCGTCGGCCCGCACGGTCCGGGCGTTCGCGCAGGCCGGGGTGCCGCTGGCGGCGAGTACTGACAGCCACGACTGCCGCGACATCGGTGTCTACGCGACGGTCCGCCAGATCATCGACGGGGCCTTTTCCAGTGCGGAGCCGTGATGGCGGAGCTCCTGGTGGGCCTCGATTGGATGCTCGTGGCGTTCGTGCTGATCGGCGCCGTTCCGCTGCTGGTCGCCAATTATCAGTTCACCCTCGTTGCGTTCCACTTCCGCAGGCTGCACTACAAGGAGTGCGAGCCGTATTTCCCGCGCACGGCGATCCTGGTTCCCGCGTGGAACGAGGACTTGGTCATCGGCGCGTCGATTGACCGGCTGATGATGCTGGAGTACCCGTGTGATTCGTTGCGGATCTTCGTGGTGGACGACGCCAGCACCGACAGCACGCCGCAGGTGGTCCAGGCCAAGGCCGCCGAGTATCCAGGGAATGTCTTCCACCTGCGCAGGGACAAGGGGGGCGAGGGCAAGGCGGCGACCCTCAACCACGGCCTGGGCATAATCCTCGCCGACGACTGGATGCAGGCAGTCCTGATCATGGACGCGGATGTCATTTACGTGGCGGACTCGCTGCGGCACATGACCCGCCACCTGGCCGACCCCAGGGTGGGCTCGGTAACGGGCTATATCAAGGAAGGCAGCCAGCCAGGGAACTACATGACCCGGTTCATCGGCTACGAGTACATCACTGCCCAGGCTGCGGGCCGCCGGTGCCAGGATGTGCTCGGCGTCATCGCCTGCCTGGCCGGCGGGGCGCAGTTGCACTCCCGGGAGAATCTGATCGCGGTCGGCGGGCGGATCGACACCACCACGCTCGCCGAGGACACGGTCACCACGTTCCGGACTCAGCGCGCCGGGCGGATTGTCATCTTTGAGCCGCACGCGGTCGTGTGGGCCGAGGAGCCCGGAGGTATTGTCGCGCTCTGGAAGCAGCGCCTGCGCTGGGCTCGTGGCAATGTCCAGGTCACCAAGATGTTCCGGGATGTCTGGTTCCGGCCACAGCCGGGCAGTCGGCTCGGCAGCCCGACCTTCGGCATAATCTGGTTCTCGCTCTTGCTGCTGCCGGTCTTCATGGTCGCCGCGTCAGGCTCACTGATCGCCCTCTATTTCCTGAACTTCAAACTCGCCTTTGCCGCCTTCCGCCTTCTGTGGGTAACGAACGTGGTCACGTATACCTTCATCACGGCTCTGGCCTTGTTCATCGACCCCGATGTCGGGAGGCGCACCTGGCGTCAGGCCGTCATGTTTCCCGGGATCATCAACATGCTGATCTTCACGACCGCCGTGCTGCCGAGGCAGCTGTCCTGGATGGGCCACAAGATCCTTGGTGCCGCCGGCATCGAGCTGACATCGGGCTGGATTCGCGGCATCGTCCTGTTCACGTATATCTGGCTCATGGGGTGCATGGGCGTCTCATACCTGGCCAAGGTGCTTGAGCCACGCCGGGTGGGCAAGGTGCTCTGCCCGATCCTGCTCTACGTGGGCGGATACGGGCCCCTGCTGTGCGCCATCACCACGGCCGCCTACGTTCAGGAGTTCAGGAAGGCCGACATGAAATGGGACAAGACGGTCAAGACCGGCAAGGTCGCCGCACCCGTATGACCGCCCAGCCGGACCAGAAAGACCAGCCGGACCAGCCGGAAGACCAGCCGGAGGACCAGCCTGACCAGCTGGAGGACCTGCTCCTGCCGGAGGACCTGCTCCTGCCGGATCAGCCGGAGGACCTGCTCCTGCCGGATCAGCCGGAAGACCAGCTGGACCTGCCGGACCAGCCGGTGGTCAGTCACCGGGCGGCGTTCCCGGGCGCGCCGCCGTCGGCCCCATCCTTCGAGGAGGAGATCGATACCGCGACCAAGTACGAGAGGTCACTTGTGGGCAAGGCCCTGCTGGCCATCGCGGTCTGTGTCCTCATGGTCGCGATCCGCGCGTTCTTCTCGGGTTGAGCCGGCAAGGTCGTGATGCCATATGACGCAGGTCCTGCTCGCATGCAAATGGCTGCTGGTCGCGATGGTGGCGGTCGGAGTCATGCATGGGCGTCGCCTACCTCGGCAAGGTCTGCGAGTCACGCCCGCTTGGCCGCATCCTCGCCCCAGCGTTCCTGTACATCGGCGGTTACGGGCCGCTGCTGTGCGCGATCAGCGTCGCCGCGTACCTGAATGATCTCAAGCACGCCGAGGCGCAGTGGGACAAGACGGAGAAGACCGGCAAGGTGGTGGCATCCGTGTGAACGGCCAGCCCAAGCCCCCGGCCGAGCCTGTGGCCGCCCCCGCCGCGCTGGCCGGGATGTCCGTCGTGACCGATCCCGAAATCGTCAGGATCTTCCACGAGGAGGTCCGCAGTGCCGTTTCCTACGAGAAAGGCCTGGCCGTCAAGGCATTGATCGCCCTGGCCCTGGTAGGAATCGTGGTTGCGATGCGCATGTTGTTCCTCGGGTGAAGCCCTGCGCCGCAGGCCTGGCCGCGCGCGCGGCCGCCGGCCAGGGCACGATGGAATCGCTATGACGCTCACCGACCTGCTGCCCGCGACGCCGGATCCCGACGCCGTCTTCGACGCGTTCGCCGGCTGGGCGAAGCGGCAGGGGCTGGCCCTCTACCCGCACCAGGAGGAAGCGCTCATCGAGATCGTGTCGGGGGCGAACGTGATCTTGAGCACCCCGACCGGCTCCGGGAAGAGCCTGGTCGCGGCCGGAGCGCATTTCGCCGCCCTCGCCGATGGTCAGCGCACCTTCTACACGGCGCCGATCAAGGCCCTGGTGTCGGAGAAGTTCTTCGCCCTCTGCGAGGCGTTCGGCCCGCCCCAGATCGGCATGATGACCGGGGACGCCAGCGTCAACGCCGGGGCGCCGATTATCTGCTGCACGGCGGAGGTGCTGGCCAGTATCGCTCTGCGGGACGGCGCCGCCGCCGATGTCGGCCAGGTGGTGATGGACGAGTTCCATTACTACGCCGACCCGGACCGGGGCTGGGCGTGGCAGGTGCCGCTGATCGAGCTGACCCGCGCGCAGTTCGTCCTGATGTCGGCGACGCTGGGCGATGTGAGCCGGTTCGAGGCGGACCTGACCCGGCGCACCGGCCGGCCCACTGCGGTGGTCCGCTCCGCCGAGCGCCCGGTCCCGCTGGTCTTCCGCTACGTCACCACGCCATTGCACGAAACCCTGGAGGAGTTGCTCAGCACTCACCAGGCGCCGGCCTATGTCGTGCACTTCACTCAGGCGGCGGCGCTGGAGCAGGCCCAGGCGCTGATGAGTGTCAACGTCAGCAGCCGCGCGGACAAGGACGCCATCGCCGAGATGATCGGCAACTTCCGGTTTACGGCCGGCTTCGGCAAGACACTGTCCCGCCTGGTGCGGCACGGCATTGGCGTCCACCACGCGGGCATGCTGCCCAAGTACCGACGGCTGGTCGAGACGCTGGCCCAGGCCGGCCTGCTGAAGGTCATCTGCGGGACCGACACCCTGGGCGTGGGCATCAACGTTCCGATCCGCACCGTAGTGTTCACCGCCCTGTCCAAGTACGACGGGACGAAGACCCGGCTGCTGCAGGCGCGGGAGTTCCACCAGATCGCCGGCCGGGCCGGCCGGGCCGGCTACGACACCACCGGCACCGTGGTGGTGCAGGCGCCCGAGCACGTAGTGGAGAACGAGCGCGCCCTGGCCAAGGCCGGCGATGACCCGAAGAAGCGGCGCCGGGTGGTCCGCAAGAGGCCGCCCGAGGGATTCGTCTCCTGGGGAGTGCCCACCTTCGAGCGGCTGGTCGCCGCCGAACCTGAGCCGCTGACGTCGAGTTTCAGGGTCAGCCACGCGATGCTGCTGAACGTGATCGCGCGGCCGGGGGACGCGTTCGCCGCCATGCGGCACCTGCTGACCGACAACGACGAGGACCATGCCGCGCGGCGCCGGCACATCCACCAGGCCATCGCGATCTACCGCGCGCTGCTGGCCGGCGGGGTCGTGGAGCGGCTCGCGGAACCCGATGAGGAGGGCCGGGGGGTGCGGCTCACCGTGGACCTGCAGTTTGACTTCGCGCTCAACCAGCCGCTGTCCCCCTTCGCCCTGGCCGCGATCGAACTGCTGGACCGGGAGTCCCCGGCCTATCCGCTGGACGTCCTTTCTGTCATCGAGGCGACCCTCGACAACCCGCGGCAGGTGCTCTCCGCCCAGCAGTTCAAGGCCCGCGGCGAGGCGGTCGCGCAGATGAAGGCCGACCGGGTGGAGTACGAGGAGAGGATGGAACTGCTTGAGGCGGTCAGTTACCCGCGGCCGCTGGCCGATCTGCTTGACGCGGCCTACGACATCTACCGGCGCGGCCACCCGTGGGTCGCCGACTATGCGGTCGCGCCGAAGTCCGTCGTCAGGGACATGTATGAGCGGGCGATGACTTTCGTTGAGTATGTGGGGTTCTATGGGCTGTCCAGGTCCGAGGGGCTGGTCCTGCGGTACCTGGCCGACGCGTACAAGGCGCTGCGCCAGACCGTGCCGGAAGACGCCAAGACCGAGGAGCTCATCGACCTGATCGAGTGGCTCGGTGAGCTGGTCCGCCAGGTCGACTCCAGCCTCATCGACGAGTGGGAACGGCTCCGCAACCCGTCCGGCGATCTTGTCCCGGCAGCGGCTGCGCGGCCGGCCACGGTCACCTCCAACACCCGCGCGTTCCGGGTGCTCGTGCGCAACGCCATGTTCCGCCGGGTCGAGCTCTCCGCGCTGGGCCACTACGCCGAACTCGGCGCGCTCGACGGCGGGGACGGCTGGGACGCCGACGCGTGGGGCGACGCGGTCGAGCCGTACTTCGACTCCCACGACGAGATCGGCACTGGCCCGGACGCGCGCGGCCCGGCCATGCTGATCATCGACACGCAGCCGGACCGCTGGGTGATCCGGCAGATCTTCGATGACCCGGCGGGCGACCACGACTGGGGCATCAGCGCGGAGGTCGACCTGGCCGCTTCCGATGAGGCCGGGGTGGCGGTGCTGCGGGTCACCGCGGTCGGGCAGCTGTAGGGCGCGCCCTGGCCCGCGACACGCGGGCGGAGCCGGGATGGCGGGTTTCGCCGGACCTGTCCACCATCATGGGGGACATCAGGATGGCTTGATCCGCCCGGTACCACCCTTCCTCGGAGGCCATGGCGCGGCGATGCGACTGATCCACACCTCGGACTGGCATCTAGGGCGCAGCCTGCACGGCGAGAACCTGCTGGAGCACCAGGCCGCCTTCCTGGACTGGCTGCTCGGCCAGGCGGTCGCCCACCGGGCGGACGCAGTCCTGGTCGCGGGCGACGTGTATGACCGGGCCGTGCCAGCCCCAGATGCCGTCGCGCTCCTCAGCCGGACCCTGGAGAGCTTCGCCCGCGCACGCATTCCGATGATCATCACAAGCGGCAACCACGACTCCGCGATCCGCCTGGGGTTCGGGAGCAGGCTGAGTGAAGCGGCCGGCATCCACCTGCGCACGTCGGTGGCGGACATCCCGCGGCCGGTTATCGTCGCCGACGAGCATGGCGAGGTGGCCATGTACGGCATTCCCTACCTGCTGCCCGACGCGGTCATGGCCGATCTCGGCGCGGAGCGCTCGCATGCTGCTGTGCTCAGCGCGGCGGTCCGGCTGATCCGCGAGGACGCCTCCGCCCGCGGCATCGCCCGCACCGTTGTCGCCGCACACGCCTTCGTCACGGGCGCACAGGCATCTGAGTCCGAACGGGACATCCGGGTCGGCGGCATTGGCGACGCGCCGGGCCGCGTGTTCGACGGCTTTTCCTACGTGGCGCTCGGCCACCTGCACGGCCAGCAGCGGATCCCCGCTCCGGGAAGCGCCAGCACGGTCCGGTACTCCGGGTCGCCGCTGGCGTTCTCGTTCTCCGAGAAGTACCAGGCCAAGTCGGTCACGCTGGCCGAGATCGACGGGGCGGGCCGGGCCGCGACAACACTGCTGCCTGCTCCGGTGCCGAGGCCGCTGCGCGAAGTGCGCGGGAAGATCGACGATCTGCTGGCCCGGGCCGGCGGCGACCTGGCCGACCTGGCCGGCGCCTGGGTCAAGGCCGTGCTCACCGACACCGTGCGGCCGGCCTCCCCGATGGAGCGGCTGCGCGAGAAATGGCCGCACACCCTCGTCCTGGACTTCGCCCCCGAAGGCGGCCTGCCCGGCTGCGACGCCGACCTGGCGCGGCTGGCTGAGGTGGCCGACCCGGTGCAGATCTGCGGGTCGTTCGTCGAGTACACCAGCGGCGGCCCGCCCGACGAGGCTCAGCAGGCGGTGCTCCGCGAGGTGGCCGAAACGGCCCAGTGCGCCGAGGCGGCGGCCTGATGCGACTGCACACCCTGGAATTGCAGGCGTTCGGCCCGTACGCCACCGCGCAGCGCATCGACTTCGAGCGGCTCGCCGGCAGCGGGCTGTTCCTGCTGGAAGGGCCGACCGGTGCCGGGAAGACCACGATCCTCGATGCCATCACCTTTGCGCTGTACGGAGGACTGGCGGGAGAGGGGTCCGGCGCCGACCGGCTGCGCTCGCACTTCGCGCGGCCTGACGCGGAGCCCTCGGTCACGCTTGAGTTCTCGCTGCGCGGCATCAGGTACCGGGTGTCGCGGGTACCGGAGCATCAGCGGCCCAAACGGCGCGGCGGGGGTTACACCACCGAGCCGTCGCACGTGCACCTGCAGCGCCGCGACGGCGACCGCTGGATCAGCCTTTCCTCGAACAAGGCCGAGGCCGGCGAGGCGATCACCGATCTCGTCGGGCTCAACCGCGTGCAATTCACCCAGGTCATGCTCCTTCCGCAGGGGGAGTTCGCGAAGTTCCTGCGCTGCGGTGACGATGACCGGCGCACCGTCCTCACCAAGCTGTTCGGCACCCAGTTGTATGACCGCATCACCGCCGAACTCGACCGTCGCCGTTTCGAGGCGGAACGCGCGCGGGTGCAGGCCGCGAGGGCGATCGCGGACGCCGTGTCGGCGGCCGCCGAGGCCGCCGGGCTTGATCCCGGCGAGCGCGGTGAACTCCTCGTGCTGTCGGCGGCCGACCGCGCGGTCCGCCTCAAGCAGGTGGGCGACGAGCTGGCTGAAACCGTCGCGCTCACCGGGGAGGCGCTGGACCTGGCCGCGAGCCAGGCGACGGCCGCCCTCGCGGCGGGCGAGCGGGCGAAGACGCGGCACGGCCTCCTGATCCGGCTGACCCACGCCCTCGCGAACCTCGGCGAGCACGAGAGCACCCGAGCGGAGCAGGACCACCGGGCCGGACGGCTGGCCGCGGCCCGCCGGGCGGAACCGGTCCGGCCGCTCCTGGCGGTTCTGGCCGAGGCCGAGGCCACAGTCGGCACGACGCGGCAGGTACTGTCCGGCCTGGAGCCCGATCCAGCCGAGGGCATGCTCGCCGGGCGGGGCGGCCCGGAGGCAGCGACCCGCGCGCAGGAGTGCGAGCGCGAGGCGGCCTCGCTCCAGCATCTCGTCGAGGCTGAGGCGAGGCTGCCGGGCCGGGAAGCCGCTCTGGATGCTCTCGCCGAAGCCGCCGCCACAGCATCGGCGCTGGCCGGCTCGCTGGAGACGGCGAAAGAAGAACTCCCGGATCGGATCGCCGCCCTGGCCACCCGGCTGGAGGAGGCGAAAGTGGAGGCGGCCTGCGCCGAGGGCAGCCGCGGACGGCTGGCCGTGATCGCGAAGCAGCGAGCGGCGGCTATCCGCCTCTCCGAACGCGGGCCGCTGCTTGAGGCGCGGACGTCGGCAGTACGCGACGCAGTGGATCACCAACAGCGGCTGGTGGACGAGCATCAGAGGGCAGTGGACGCGCGGCTGAGGGGCATGGCAGCAGAACTCGCCGGGGGACTGGCCGACGGCAGCCCGTGCCCGGTCTGCGGCTCGATGGCGCACCCGGCCCCAGCGCGGCCCGCCGGCGGCGCGGTGACTGAACAGGACCTCGCCGACGCTGCCCGGCGGCGCGATGCCGCCGAGGCCAGGCGCCGGCAGGCCGAGGCCGAGCGTGATGAGGTCGCCAGCGAGGTGGCGGCGTGCGCGGCGGTGGCCGAGGGCCGGACCGCCGACGACCTGGCCGACGAGGCCGCCGCCCTGGCTGAGAGCCTCAAACGCGCGGAGCAGGCCGCAGCGCAGGCGGCCCGTCTCGGACCGGAACTGGCCGACCGGCGAGCCGAGCAGGAGCGGGTCGGCCGCGAACTGCTGACGGCCGCGAAGGCGGCCGAGGCGTCCCGGGAAAGGGCCGAGCAGGCCCAGGCGGATCTGGATGCTCTGCGGGCCGAACTCGCGGCCGCGAGCCACGGGTATCCCGCGGTGGCCGCGCGCCAGCGTGCACTGCTGACGTGTGCCGTTAAGGACAAGGCCCTCGCCGCGGCACTAGACGGGGTCGCGGTCGCCGTCACCGCGGAGCAGAGGGCCCGGGCCACGGTCGAGCAGGAAGCGCTGGCGCGCGGCTTCGCGACCCTGGAGCAAGCCAGGTCGGCGGTGGCCACCCCCGATGCTCAGGCGCGCCTCGACGCCCAGGTGGCCTCCTGGAATTCCACGCTGTGCGCACTGAAAGCGGCGGCCGAGGCCGACGATCTGGCGGGTCTCGATTCCGGCGAGGCGCCTGCTGCCGCCGAGGCGGCCGCCGCCGCCGCCCAAGCGCTGGCCCGCGCCCAGGAAGCTGAGCAGGACGCCCGTCGCTCCCGCGAACGGGCGGCCGAGCGGGCAGCACGGCTGAGCGAGCGACTTGACCAGGTGCGGGACGCCGAGGAGTCGGCCGACCGCCTCGCGGAGGCGACGGATCCCGTCATCCGCCTGGCCGGCCTGGCCAAGGGGATGGACGGCCACCGCCGGGTCGCACTGACCACATACGTCTTGCGGCACTGGTTCGAGCAGGTCGTCGCCGCGGCCAACGTCCGGCTCGCGGCCATGTCATCGGGCCGCTACGAGCTCAAGCGCATCGACGAAGGCGAGACCAGGCGGCAGCGCGCGGGGCTGACCCTGTCGGTGGTCGACCGGCACACCGGCGCGGAGCGCGGTCCTGGCTCGCTGTCCGGCGGGGAGACGTTTTACACCTCGCTGGCGCTGGCCCTGGGCCTCGCGGACGTGGTGAAGGCCGAGGCCGGGGGAGTGGATCTGGATACGCTCTTCATCGACGAGGGTTTCGGCTCGCTGGACGCCGACACTCTCGACCAGGTGATGGCGGTGATCGATGACCTTCGTGATCGCGGCCGCGTGGTAGGGATCGTGAGCCATGTGGCCGACCTTAAAGACCGGGTGGCCGAACGCCTCGAAGTGCGCCGCCTGCCGGACGGTTCCTCGGCGGTCAGGGTCGTCGCCTAGCCTCCGGTGGCGGTGCCGGCTTCCATGATCGCGTGACTCTGCTAGCCCGGGGGACAACCGCCGGACCCCGGGCATACCCTTCATCCGGCAGGGGCGCCGCAGCCGGGCCGGACCCCCGCACGAGCTGGGAGCGAGAGACATGGGCCTCGTTCGCCAGCGAGTCGAGTGTCCACGGCTTCGCCAGGTGGTCACGCAGCACCCCGGCCGCGTCTCGACTTGGCCTCGTACGACACCGCGTACGACAGGGGTGGCAGCCGCACCGTCGTGTGGATCGCGGAGCACCCTGGCGAACGTCGACGCAGTGGAGCTGACGGCGCCGTTCAGCGGTCACGGTGTGTCCTCGATGCGGGTCGCCAGGTGGAATGCGTTGGCGATCTCACTGGCGTAGTTGCTGATGTCGAACTCCGGGTCCAGGGCCAGCCGGGGCGACGCGGCCTCGATTGCGGCGCGGATGGCGATTGCCATGACGTGGGGGTCGAAGTCGGGGCGCAATTGGCCGGCTGTCTGGAATCCAGACAGGCCGTGCTCGAGGAGGCCGACCGCGTCGACCACGTCGGTGTCGCCGTAGAAGATGCGTCGCCCCTCCGGGCTGCGGGCGATCTCGATCATGGCGATCACGTTGTTGCGGTGCTCTCCCATGAATGTGAGGTTCGCTTCGATGTAGGCGCGCAGCATTTCCGGGCCGGTTGACGCGGCGAGGATCCGCGGGCGGATGTAGGCCTTGGCCTGTTCGGCCGCCTGGTGGACGACCTGCTTGATGAGGTCGTCCTTGCCGGCGAAGTGGTAGCTGATGAGGCCCCGGCTGATCCCCAGTCTCTCAGCGATGCGGGCGAAGGACGCTCCCGCATAGCCGGCCTCGGCGATGGTATCGATCGCCGCCGCCACGATCTGCGCCCGCCGGGCAGTGTCGATGAAGGTCCGCTCCGGCTTGTCCGCGGCCGCTCCTGGCTGCATGACCAGAAAATTAGCAGACTGACCAGCCGGCCTGCTAACGTTCTGCTGTGTGTGCGCCACAGAACTGGCGCCATACGTCCGCGATGAGAGGTGCAGGCCGGTGGGCGACGACGCGGCGATGCCCCGGCGGGCACCCAGCCGGCCGGGCCATGACGTGATGCGCTCGTTGCGGAGCGCCGGTGCGTTCCGGCAGCACCTCGAGATCACGCCGGAGCCGGCAACGCAGGTGGCTGGTGGCGCTGACCCGGTCACTGATACGCCGCCCCTCGATGGCCCGGAAGGCAAGCCCGCTCTGGTGGTCGAGCATCTGACCAAGCGCTTCGGCGATCGCGTCGCCTTTGACGACGTGTCCTTCGAGGTCGGCTACGGCGAGGTGTTCGGCTTCCTGGGTCCGAACGGTGCGGGGAAGACGACGACCGTGCGGACCCTGGGCACGCTGATTGCGCCAAGTTCGGGATCGGCGATCGTGGCCGGGATTCCGGTGACCGCGAAGAACGGGCCGGCGATCCGTGCCCGGATCTCGCTCATGCCCGAGTCTCCCGGGCTGTATCTCCGTCTGACTGTCGCCGAGAACCTCAAATGCTTCGCCGGGCTCTACCAGCTGGCCGATGCCCGGTACCGCATCGATCGGGCGCTGCAGGCGGTCAATCTGACCGACCGCGCAAATGACCTGTGCGGTTCTCTGTCCAAGGGTCTGCGGCAGCGGGTCGCACTCGCCCGGGCGCTGCTGAATGACCCGGCGGTGCTCTTCCTCGACGAACCCACCTCCGGGCTTGATCCCGTGGCAACGCGCGAGGTCCACGACCTGATCGCGTCGTTGCGCGAGCGCGGGGTGACGATCTTCCTGACTACGCACCGGCTGGAGGAGGCCGAACGGCTCTGCCACCGGGTGGCGATCCTGAACACGACCTTGCGCGTCGTGGGCCGGCCCGCCGAGCTCCGCGAACAGCTGTTCACCCGCTACCTGGAGGTACGCGTCAGGGCGGCGCTCGGTGACCCCGGCCGGGTGTTCAACGGGCTGCCTGATGTCGATAGCTGGGCGCAAGAACCGTCCGGACCGTATCGGCTGGCCGTCTCAGACCCCGATGCCGCTGCCCCTGCCGTTGCCCGTGCACTGGTGAATGCGGGGGCGGACATTCTCTCGATCGCCGAGTCCCGCCATTCGCTCGAGGACGTCTACCTCAAGCTCGTCGACGAAGACGTGGAGGCGAAGCGGCGATGAGCTTCAGCTGGGGCCGGGTCGGCGCGATCTTCCGCAAGGAGCTGCGGGACTACCGGCGCAACCGGTTCGTCATCCTCACCATGGCGTTCTTTCCGCTCCTGTTCGTGATCCTGCCGACGATTCAGCTCTTGCTTGTCAACGCCTCGACCAGCAGCGCCAAGCTCGATTCGCATATCGGGCTTTCGCTGCTGTACATGCTCATGATCCCGGCGATGGTGCCATCAGTCCTCGCCGCGTACTGCGTCGTCGGCGAACGTGAGCAAGGCACCCTCGAGCCGGTTCTCATTACCCCCATCCACCGCGAGGAGTTCCTCGTCGGCAAGGCCCTGGCGGTGCTCGTCCCCACCCTCGGCATCGCCTATCTGGTCTTCGGCATCTTCCTCGGCGTCGCGGCGATCTTCGCCCAGCCCGGCGCCGCCTCGGCCGTGTTCGAGGGCTCCCACCTGCTCGTCCAGCTTCTCTTCACGCCGTTGCTCGCTGGCTGGTCGATCTGGGCCGGCATCGCCATCTCCGCGCGGTCGGCCGACGTCCGAGCCGCCCAGCAGCTCGGCGTGCTCGCCAGCCTTCCCCCGCTCGTCATCGTCGCGCTGATGTCCTTCAACGTCATCGTGCCGACCCTCGGACTCGTGCTCGGGCTCGCCGGCGCGCTGCTGCTCGTCGATGCCCTCGGATGGCGGGCGGTGGCCGCGATGTTCGACCGAGAACGGCTCATCACCGGTACGCGGAGCTGAGCCTTTCACCTTGCAGCAGCCGACGAAACCCAGCGAAGGGAGCCCCCGAGATGCCGGCAACGGTCAAGCTGACCCGACACCTCATCGGCGTGCAGATCCGTCGTGGCAAGTTCGACGTCCTGATCGACGGCACGGGCGTCGCGTCGATCGACGCGCATGAGACCATCGAGACGCCAGTCGAACCCGGACGTCACACACTGCAGCTCCGCTACGGCCGATACTCGAGCCGAACTGCGGCCTTCGACGCGGCCGAGGGCCAAGTCGTCGCCTTCCGATGCGGCGAAAAGAGGTTTCTGCCGATCTTTCTCGCGTCCTTCGTCGTGCCATCCCTGGCGATCCCGCTCAGGCACGACTAGTCAGCGACGCGGGCCAGGCGTTCGCCCGCGAACCCTCATTCGGACCTCTGGATCGAAACGCACGGGATTGCTACCGTGCTCCGAGATGCGCGAGCCACGATGAACGACTGGGCTGACAGCAGGGAGCGGGGCCGACGCTTCGCGCCACGCTTCGAGCCAGCAACGACCTGCCCTGTGGCGATAAGTGAGCCAGCAGATCAGGTGCCGCGCCTCCGCAGATCGGGAAGCCGCGACCGCGACCCGGACCGCTTCCCACGCCCGAGGCCCGGTGGTCGTGCGAAGTGGTCTCGCCCGTAAGTTCGTCGGGGTGGAAATTATGCCGCCAGGGCGGGCCTGGGTGTTGTCGTGGGCGTCGATGCGATGGAGCAGATCGTCGAGGTCGGTGCGGGTGAACTTCCAGCTGAACGGTCTGGCGACTACGACGAGTCGGTCTTCCCCACCGGCCTGCCCATCGGCACCTGCCAGCAAGCCCTCGATACCGCCTGCGGCCGCTACCTCAACGACCCAACAGCCTGGACCTGACCCCCGACGAACTTACGGGCCAGACCACTAAGGTAGCCGCGGCTGTGACTTGCTGACGGTCCGGGTGAGGGTGTCTGAGCCGTCGATGAACTCCTGGGCCAGGTCGGATAGGCGGCGGTTGCAGGCTCTGGCCTGATCTCGCAGGAGGTTGAAGGCCTGGTCCATGTCCAGGCCGAGGCGCTCGGCCAGTTTGCCCTTGGCCTGCTCGATGATGCCCCGGCTATTCAGGGCGGTCTGCAGTTGCTCGTTGAGGGTGTCGCTGTGGCGCATGCCGCGCTCGTGCAGCAGGCCGATGGTGGCGACGTCGGCAAGAGCCTGGCCGACGCGTATGTCTGCGGGAGGGAAGGCTCCCGGAGCGGCGCGGAAGAGGTTCAGCGCACCGATGACCTGCTCGCGCAGCCGCATCGGCAGGGCCTGCACGGCGGCGAAGCCGGCCTGCTGGGCGGCGGGCACGAACCGCGGCCAGCGGGTCGCCGCGGCGGCCAGGTCCGCAGCCTCGACGGGCCGGCCAGCCCGGAAGCAGTCCAGGCAGGGACCCTGGTCGTTCTGCAGCTGGAACAGCTCAAGCAGCCGGGCAGCTTCGCTGGAGGCGGCCACCACGCGCAGCTCACCGCGCGGATCAGCCAGCAGCAGCCCGGCGGCGGAGGCGCCCAGCAACTGCACGCTGCGGTCGGTCAGCACGTGCAGGAAGTCGATCACGTCGAAGCCGGCGACCATGGTGTCGGTCAGTTCGACGAACGTCGCCGACAGCAGTTCTCCGTCCATCCCGCTCACCCCCTCAGGAAGACGGCAACAAGATCCCCCGGGTGCGTGGCCAGCGCTGCGCGTGCTATCGACTGTAGAGTCTCTCACTTCTGGCCGTCCTTGGACAGGCCTGGGTCAGGACGCAGCCCGGCAGCAAGGCAGGGGTCGAGGAGGATTACGCCGAGAATGATCAAGGGGGCTGCCGTGACCGGGAACCCGGCCGGGATCATGTCACGGCGAGTAAGACGGGACTCCCCGCCACTGGCGCGGCTGACCGCTGGGAGCGTCCGGCGCGGCCGGCCGCCTCGTCCACGCTCGCATGGACGGGGAAGACCTCGATCAGGCGGGTGAGGGTAAGGACCCGCAGCACCTGCTCCTGCGGCGCGGCTAGCACCAGGTCACCCCCGGCGTGCCGGGCATGCTTGCGCCCGCGCGCCAGCGCTGCCACGCCGCTGGAATCGATGAACTCCAGGCCGGTCAGATCGACGATGATCTCCAGGTCGCGGGCCGCGACCGCCGCGAGCGCAGCCGCGACACTCACGGCATCTGCTATGTCAAGCTCCCCGCGCAATGCGACGACAACGTGGCCGTCGCATTCGCGGGTACTGAGATCGACGCTGAACATTAGGGGCGCCTTCCTGCTTAAGCAGCAAGGCGGGGTCTTGACCCAGCGGCGAATTCAACGGCATTCACCTCGGACAATACGCCGAATACCCGCCGTTGTCCTATCTGGATACCCGCCGTGGGGCTGCGTCTGCGGGGTCAGTCAATTCGTCTGGGGAGGACCAGAGTGGCGGTCAGGCCGGTGAGCAGGATGTCGAGGCCGCGTTCAAGTTCAGCGGCGCCGTCGTAGGAGGCCAGGACGGGGCGAGGCTGCGTATCGTCCCGTCGCCGCCCCAGACGAACAGCACCTCAGCGCCCTGCTTCAGCGCACGGCGGGCGTACTTAGGCGCTTTCCGGCTCTTCGCCACCTCATACCAGAATGGATCGGCAAAGCCCTCCCGCGCCAGCACCTCCCGCAGCTCACCTAAGCCGCCACCGAAGCTCTTACCAGCGTGCGCCACCACCGCGACCATCGGCATGCCGTCACCTCCGTGTCCCGGCGCGCTACGTGCCCGCGCCGTCCTCGCCCCGCTCGACGGCTGACCACCTGAGCAGCCCGATATCCGCGACCATGTTCACGTGACGGCGCATGGCCTGCCGTGCTCCCGGCACGTCACCGCGGCGGATGGCCTCCAGGATCCGGCGGTGGGCCTTCAGCGAGCGGGGAGGCCGTCCCGGCTCACCCAGCGAACTCCGCCGGGTCTCGCTGATCGGCACGGCCAGCGCGGCCATGAAGTCCGCGAGCAGCGGGCTGCGGGCCGCCCGGGTGACAGCCTCGTGAAACAGCTTGTCCCCCTCCTCGCCGAGGCCGTCGGCATCAATGTCGACGGCCATGGCGTCGAGTGCCCGGTCCATCTCCGCGACATCGGCCTCGGTCCGGCGCGCCGCGGCCAGGGCGGCTAGCTGCGTCTCCAGCGCCTCCCTGGCCTCGAGGATTTCCGGCAGCCGGTGCCGCTGCGTCATCAACTCCATGAGGTGGCCGGAGTCGTTCGGCAGGGACCTGAGGTAGATGCCGTCGCCGTGCCGCACTTCCAGCGTTCCCCGCACCTCGAGCGCGACCGTCGCCTGGCGGACTGATGCCCTGCTCACCTGCAATGCCTCGGCGAGATCTCGCTCGGAAGGCAGGCGATCACCAATCCCGAGCCCGGTGACCTCGACGTAGTCGAGCAGCCTGGCGGCAAGCTGCTCGTAAAGCCGGCGCCGGTCGGGAGCACGGAGGGACTCGGTACTTGGCCGGCCGGCCCGCTGACCCGCTCGCATGGCGTTTCGTCGCCTCAATCCTCTAGCCGGGCTGCCGCTGGTCAACTAGGCCGGCGCTGCGCAGGCAGCCTCGCTCACGTCGCCGACGAACGGGAGTCAGCCCGGACCCGTTGACACCCAGAATAGCTAACATTATGGTTCGGGCTACTGGATCAGCCACTGACTCTCTTTGTCACTTGCCTCCCATCAGTTGCCTCCTAGTCGCGCCGAGGGATGACATGGGCACCTTCCTTGTGACCGTCGGCATCGGGCTCGCGACGGCGGCGATCTTGTCGCTGTCGGCGGTCGCGTTCACGCTCGAGTACGCGGTCAGCCGGATCGCCAACTTCGCGCATGGTGAGTTCCTCACCATCGGTGCCTACGCCGCCTACAGCGGGCAGACGTTCTTCCATCAGAGCGTGCCCGCAGCCGCGCTGATCGCCGCGGCCGCGGGCCTGGTCGCCGCGCTCGTCCTGAACGCCGGGCTGATCGAGCAGTTCCGGGGCCGCACCGGCATCACGGTCTTCATCGCGACGCTCGGAGCGTCACTCATCCTGCAGAACGTGCTCGTGATCGCGTACGGGGCGGCGAACGTCTCCTACACGTTCCCGCAGGGCGGCCTGCACCACGTCGGGCCGTTCCTGTGGACCACCTCGGACATCGAGGTGATCTTCTCGGCGCTGGCCGTCGCGGGCCTGATCTACCTGCTGCTGCAGCGGACGCGTTTCGGCAAGGCGGTCAGGGCAGTCTCGCAGGACCGGGCGCTCGCCCAGGTGAGCGGGATCCCCGCGCGGCGGATCGTCATGCAGACCTGGGCCCTCGCCGGGGCGGTGTCTGGCTTCGCGGGTTTCGTGCTCGCGGACACGATAGGAACCTTCAGCCCGACGCTGGGCTTCAGCTTCCTGCTGCTCACCATCACGGCCACCGTCGCGGGCGGCATCGGGCGGCCTTATGCGACCTTCGGCGGCGCCCTCATCGTCGGGATCGTGCTGCAGATCGCCGGCACCTACACCAGTTCGGCCTACGAGCTCGTGTTCGCCTTCCTGCTTCTCGTGCTGCTCATGCTCTTCCGGCCGAACGGCGTCTTCGTCCGCCCGAGCGCCACGGCGGTGCGTGCCTGATGTACTGGGTCAGCATCGTCACCGAGGCGGGCATCTTCGCCATCCTGGCCCTCGGCCTCGACGTCGTCTGGGGCTGGTGCGGCGACTTCGACCTGGCCTTCTACGGGTACCTCGCCCTCGGCAGCTACATGACCTTCGTGCTGTCGATCGGCAAGCCAACCGCGCCGGTCAAGTACATCATCGGCTGGCATCTCCCCGTCCCGCTCGCCATAGTGCTGGCCGATATCGTCGTCGTGGCCCTCGCCGCCATCATCGGGGCCATCGCGCTGCGGAACCTGCGCGACATCTACTTCGCCGTCACGACTCTCGGCGCGGTAAGCGCGCTGTACCTCATCGTGCAGAACTACACGCCGCTATTCGACGGCTACAACGGCGTGTACGGGCTGATCAACCCGGGGCAGGCGGCGCTGCGCCTCACCTACAACGGCTACCGCATCGTCCTGCTCTTCGTCGTCCTCGGCATCCTCTTCCTGGCCTATCTCCTCGTGCAGCGGCTGTCGAGGAGCCCGTTCGGCCGGATGCTGCGGTCGGTGCGCGAGGACGAGCGCGCCGCCGCCGCGTACGGGCGCACCGTGTTCACCGCGAAATACCGTGCCTACCTCTTCGGCGCCGCGCTCGCCGGCCTGACCGGCGGGCTTTTCGCGATCTTCATCAGCGCGTTCAACCCGTCGGCCTGGACACCGCAGGAACTGCTGGTGATCTACGCGGCGATCCTGGTTGGCGGCCGCGGCAACCCCCGCGGAGTCATCGTCGGCGTGTTCGTCGTCTATATCGGCTTCATCGAGCTGACCCGGTTCCTGCCGTCGCCCGCATCGCGGCCCGAGTTTGGCCCGTCGATGCGGCAGATCCTCATCGGGCTCCTGATCATCCTGATGCTCAGGTTCAGGCCCGAAGGGATCTTCAGGGAGCGGCCCGGGGTGGACAGGGTGCCAGGGCCGGGATGGCGGCTGGGGCCGTTCCGGGCGCCCGCCGCCGCCGCATCCCCAGGCAGCGTGACCGCTGGGCCCGCAGTGGCGGTTGGCACCAGCACCGAAGCACCGCCCCGAGCCGCGCAACCCGCAGACGCTGGGGAGGGCCTTTCGGCCCGTGGCTCGGCGCGCGAGGGGCATGCGGCTGACGACGGGAGCGGGCAGTGAGCCCGGCACTGCTTGAGATCGAGCGCCTGACGAAATCCTTCGGCGGCGTCCATGCCGTGCGGGAATGCACGTTCTCGGCTGCTGAGGGCCAGGTGATCGGCCTGATCGGGCCGAATGGCGCGGGCAAGAGCACGGTGGTTGATCTGGTGTCAGGCTTCGGACAGCCAGACTCCGGCAGCGTCAGGTTCGCCGGCGAGCAACTCATCGGGAAGCGTCCCGACGTCATCTCCCGCCTCGGGCTCATCCGGACATTCCAGACTCCACGCGAGTGGCGCAACCTGACCGTGATGGACAACGTCCTGCTGGCCCGCCGCCGGTTCGCCAGCGAGTCCCTCTGGCGCTCGATGACCCAGGCCCGCCGGATCCGCCGCGCGGAGGAGGCGGACCGGGTCGAGGTCCGGGCCATCCTGGAGCGCTTCCAGCTGGCCGAGCTGAAGAACGAGCGTGCGGTGAGGCTGAGCGGCGGCCAGAAACGGCTGCTCGAATTCGCGCGCATCGCGGCCGCCGAGCCCCGCCTGATCATCCTCGACGAGCCGATGGGAGGCGTTAACCCCGTGCTGGGTGCGCGGATCGGCGAGGCCGTGGGGCAGTTCGCCGGCGAGGGCCGCGCCGTGATCGTGGTCGAGCACAACCTCCCGTTCATCGAGAAGACCTGCGATCGGGTGGTCGTGATGGATCTCGGCGAGATCATCGCGCAGGGACCATTTTCCGGCCTGCGCGACAACCCCAGGGTGGTCGACGCCTACCTCGGAATGGACCAAACCCATGAGTGAGACAGCGCCCGAGGTCGTGCTGCGGGCCGAAGGGGTGACAGCCGGCTACGGCGGGCCGCCGATCATCGAGGACGTCTCGCTGACCGTCTACGCGAAGAAGATCACCGCAATCGTCGGGCCGAACGGCGCCGGCAAGTCCACGCTGCTCAAGGCGCTGAGCGGGGTGCTGCGGGCATCGGGCGGCGAGGTGTACGTCCGCGGCCAGAAGACGACCAACATGCCGCCGGAGAAGCTGGTCAAACGCGGCCTGGGTTATGTCCCCCAAGTCTCCAACATCTTCCCCGATCTCACCGTCCGGGAGAACCTGGAAATGGGCGCGTACACGCGCCGCCGCGGCGTGAACCAGCGCATCCAGGAACTGTGCGAGCTGTTCCCCGACCTCGGCGCGGCAATGCGCCGCCGGGCCGGGATGCTCAGCGGAGGTCAGCGCAGCATGCTCGCCATGGCCAGGGCGCTCATGCTCGAGCCCGCCGTGATGCTGCTCGACGAGCCGAGCGCCGGGCTGTCCCCCCTGCTCCAGGGAGCGCTCTGGGAGCAGATAGAGAAGATCGCCGCAACTGGCGTCGGGATCTGCGTTGTCGAGCAGAACACCCGGCGGACTCTTCGCCATGCGCACTGGGGCTACATCCTTGTGCTCGGGCGCAACAGGCTGGACGGTCCCGCACAGGAACTGCTTCACGACGAAAACGTCGTGGAGCTTTACGTCGGCCGCATGAGTTGACCAACGCGAGCCTGAGGGCCGGGACGCCGCAGGAGTTTCCGGCGGGCAATGCCGGCGGCTCGCATCGCAATAGAGGAGAACCAGCGTGAAACATTCCACGATCAGCAGGTCAGTCGGCACCTGCGCGGCAGCCGTCCTGCTGGCCGCTTGTGCGTCCTCCGGCAGCGGATCGAGCGGAGCCAGCGGCAGCTCGTCCGGCCCGGTCACCTATGGCGTCCTTTCCTGCTTCTCGGGACGCCTGGCCAGCCTGGGCCAGGCGATGATCCAGGGGGCCAAGGTCGCCCAGGCTGAGATCAATGCGGCAGGCGGAGTGCTCACCCGCAAGGTCCAGCTGGCGACCGGTGACACCAGCTGCGACGTCGCTGACGGCGTGACCGCGACAAATCAGATGCTGACCAAGAACGTGAGCGGGGTGATCGGCCCGGAGACCCAGGAGATCAACGGGGTGGAGCCGATCCTCGATTCCAACCACATCGTCGACGAGTTCCAGGGCGGCGACACGGCCCGGGACCACCAGACCGATCCCTTCTTCTTCCGTGACAGCCCGTCCGACTCCCAGCTGGGCGTGGCCATGGCGCTGTACGCGCACCTGAAGGGCTACACGCGGGCCGTCATGCTGTTCTACTCCGACCCGGCCGCGCAGACGTTCCTGAAGCCGGTCTCCACCACCTTCACGAAACTCGGCGGCACCATCCTGAAGACCATCATCGTCACCCCGGACCAGACGTCGTACCTGAGCCAGGTGCGCGCGGCGATCGGCGCCCACCCGCAGGTGATCTTCACGCAGGAGGACCCGCCGACCGCGGCCGTCCTGTTCCGGGAGTTCAAGCAGCTCGGCGGCCAGGCGATCCCATGGGTCGGCACGGACGTCACCAGCGGCAGCGACTACCTCAAGGCGATCGGCTACCCGACCGCACACGCGGAGCTGACCTCGATCTACGGGACATCCGTCTCCAGTCAGGCGACGACCGCCTTCACCAACCAGTTCAACCAGCTCTACCCCAGCCAGAAGTCGGCCGGCCCGCTGGCCAACGCGAACTACGCCTATGACGCTGTCGTCTCCCTCGCGCTGACCGACCAATACGCGAAGACCACGGACGGCACCACGGTCTCCCGCGACATGAGCAAGGTGACGAACCCGCCGGGCACCGCGTGCTACACGTACTCGTCGTGCCTGAAGCTCCTGAAGGCCGGGACGAAGATCAATTACGAGGGGGCGAGCGGCAGCCTCGACTACAACAAGTACAACAACGCGTTCGGCCCGTACGGCGCCTTCCAGCCCACGACAGCGGGCGTGGAGACGCAGGTCTCCGTGATGACGGCGAGCGCGCTCGCGGCAGCGACGCCGTAACCAGCCGCCGGGCCTGGCCCCGCCGCTGCGTTTCCGGCGCGCGGCGGCCCAGACTCCGGCGGTCCAAGCCCCGGTGGCCCAGGCTCCGGTGGCCCAGGCTCCGGTGGCCCAGGCTCCGGTGGCCCAGGCTCCGGTGGCCCAAG
>Ga0099829_10000303_pt1 | contig 25513 bp, 17 predicted proteins | sample CZO8metaG_3_FD_79336 | JGI IMG/M metagenome (GOLD analysis project Ga0099829, IMG submission 79336) | Vadose zone soil microbial communities from the Eel River Critical Zone Observatory, Northern California, USA - CZOApr15con2H2.8 metaG | ecosystem: Environmental > Terrestrial > Soil > Vadose...
TTCGGGGATAGAGGCGGCTGATCTGACTAACCCCCAGACGTTGAACCTCTATGCCTACGTAGCCGATAACCCGCTGGGCGCGGTTGATCCTGATGGCCTCGATTTGATCTACATTGCTCCTCCTGGTGGCGGCGGTGGAGGCGGTGGAGGTGGCGGTGGAGGGTTCTTCAGTGGTCTTTTCTCCTGGCTCAGCAGCCTCTTCGGGGGTGGTCATTCCTCCGGGCACGCCTCTGGCGGAAATCTCTACGGTCCCGGCGGCTGCCCCGGTGGCTGTCATGTAGCACATGTTCAACCGCCTCCGTATCACGCTCAGCTCCCTCAGAGCTCGGATCCATGGGCCAGGTTTGGGTTAGATCCTAACACCCCTGAAGGTCGTATCCGCATAGCAGCCAATGAGGAACAAGTTTACCGATTGATGCATCGTCCTCCCCCAACGGTGACGGATAAAGTATTCGCGATAGGTGGATTATTTTTCGAGGGGGCCAGTTTGGTTGACGGCGTCCTAGAGGAGGCAAATTTTGCTCAGAGAACCTTCAGTGAAACTTTCAGTGCGCAAGGGACATTTGCAGGACAGACCATTGATGAGGTAGCGGCTGCTCTTCGGTCGGGAGGCCTCACACCTGGAGAGGTTCCGATTCAATACATCGTGCGGGATGGCAACACGTTGATCTTGAACACTCGCTCTGCGCAGGCTCTCGAACGGGCTGGAATTGCGAGGAAGTATTGGTATGCCATAAACATGACGGGCAATGCTGCTGCGGAGGCAAGATTAACCCGTCAACTTCTGCGCAATTATCTTACGAGCTTGGGTACACCGGTGGTCAGATCGCTTGGACGTTGACCTAGAAAAGAATATGAGTTCGCAAAAAACACAGTACACAGTCCCTGTTCCTTCAACAAGTTTTACCACCGAAGCGTACTTCGATGGGCAAGGGATTTCTCCCGCAATTCGCTTTGGCTACCTCAAGAATGGAGTTGAGTACCGAAGTGGAATTAAGTTCAGCAGAGTCTGTGCAGTGCGCACCAGGGCAGAGCGGTGTTGCACGGCCTGGCACATTGAGAATGCATACGACACTTTAGTTAACGTTGAAAATTCATTGTGGGTAGCGGAGATACGAGCGGATACTGCCGAGCAATGGCGGAACAAATGGGAAATGAATCACTACATGATTTATCTCGATAGCGCAGGTTGTTTTGAAGTCATCGCTGAATCCTGGGCCGTTTTACCGGAGGAAGTTTGGCCGAAGCAATAAGACTGAAGTGCTGGCCCGCACCGCTTGAGTGCCCTACATTGTGGAACCGGCCAAATCGCAAAGGATTTTAGCGTCGTTTCATTACTAGCACTGCTGCACGAAACCCTCCTGATCAAGGGTTCATCAGCACGAACTGGGGGCTGGGAGCGCCCGGCAGTGGTCTGTTAACACTAGGGTCAGGGAACTGCACAAACACGGTGTCGTCGCTGGTGCGAATTATGGAAATTCTTCCGCCGCTGTTCGCTACATAAACCCTGGTGCCGTCAGCAGAAGAGCCGATGGAGACAATTGAAGCCGCTCCTCCCGCAGAGATCGTCTTGCGCACAGTATTGCCGCTGGTGTTGATCACAGTAACCGAGCCATCTGAATTGGCCACGTAGGCGCGGGTGCCGTCGGAGAGCGCGGCGATGGATTGGGGGTTCGGGCCAACCGGAATCTGGGCTGGGGACAGCAAAGTTGATTTGCAATCGGCTGAGTGAGCAATAACAGAAACCGAGTTGCCGGTACTGTTGACGACGTAAACTCGTTGTAATTTGGGATCAAAGCGCAGGAAGCTAGGGCCAGCGCCCACAGAAATTGGGGAAATTGGGGTTGGCATGACAGTGTCATTGGCTGTGTTGATTATGGTGACGTTGTTGCTGGCTTGACTGGCAACGTAGACGCAATTGCCCTCAGAGCTGGCCACGATAGCATCAGATGTTGTCCCGATATTAATTGCACTCTTTGGAGCATTCACCGGTTTCTTCGGATCAATCGTCGTCGGATCAATCACAGTAACCTGATTGCTGCCTTTATTGGCCACATAAACCTTGGTGCCATTGGGCAACTGAGCGAGCGCGACTGGGTTGGATATTGATACTAAAGAATCAGAGATTTCTGTAGTTGCGCTCAATGTAGCCAGTGGAACAAACCCAATAGAATTTCGCCCGGGTTGCGCCACATAGACGTTGGTATTGTCGGTGCTGGCAACAAACATCGGCTGAGCATCCGGTACATTAGGAACTGTACTGGGTAAGCTGGCGGTTTGAACTGAAGCGTTCGGGCCTGCACTTACCGAATAGACGGAAAGTGTGCCGCTGTTTTTGTTGGCAACGACTACAGCCCCTCCGATAATGGCGGCATGCACCGGATTGGCACTCACATTTTCGACCGCGACTACGGTATCTCCGGAAACGTTAAAATTCGCTGTCGTCCCTGGGTTGGTGCCTGTCCCATTGGCAGCGAGAATAATGGCATTCTCGACTGTGCCTACTGGGTTGCCGCCGGGCTGGGGAATCGGGTTGGCTACCGGGCGGAAGGTGTCGCCGCAGCCGGCCAGCAGGACTAGGCAAACTACTCCCGCGGCTGCCTTGTTCAAAACAGCCGCACTACGCCTGATCAATAAACGCATTTGTAAACCCATGCTTAGGTCGTGTCTCCCTGATATTTTGAAAGCGCGATTGAGGAAGTCATTATTGTAGCAGTTCCAAGCAATGCTTAACCACAAAGGACACCAAGGAAAAACACGAAGGGCACGGAGAGATCCTTCGACTCGCTACGCTCGCTCAGGATTTCGCCTGCGGGCTCAGACGCCCGCAAAACGGCTCAAGTTGATTCTCAGGCTTAAAAATTTCACGTCCACCTTATTGACTCGATTCCAGACCTTGGACTAGACTTGTCTCACACTGGGAAAGGAGGCGATCCGATGGATAAAAGTTCTGATTGTAGTAATAGTAGTAGATACAGTGAGGTGGCTGAGGCTTAAGGCGCGCCCGCTTTAAGCACGTAAGAACACCTGTAGTTTTAGGATCTTGGAGCGCGGTAAGCGTCTTCAGCCAATCCCAACAGTCTACCGGCGGCCTGCTAGTTCTAATGAACGGCAGGCCGCTTTGTTTTGGCCCTTGTCTTGCTCTTCTATAGGGAGACCACATACCCTCTTTGGGAGGTGCATACATCAAAAGGCGCATACATCAAAAACCGCATTTCTCAACATGCGGTATGAAGAATTTACGAATCCCGGAATAAAAAATCCCTGAGCCATGCATTCTTTTCTGGCGCAGCAGAGCTAAGCTTGTTACGATTTCCGTAATTCGGGCTCGAAATTGATTTAGGGTAGTTCACGCGCCACCATGATTCCGGGTCAACAATTGCGAGCAATACGCGAAGCTCTGGGTCTGACGCTGAAAGATGTTGAATCAGCGAGCGCCCTGATTGCAGAAAAATATAACAATCAGGAATACTCCATCCCGGCCAGCCGCCTTTCTGAAATGGAAACCAAAGGCATGCTGCCCAGCATTTATCGCGTCTATTCCCTGGCGCTGCTCTACCGCAAGGGTGTGGATGAGATCCTCTCGGTCTTCGGCATACCCCTGGGCAATCTCGCGGAAGATATTTCAGCTACACAGCCTCCGCCCAAGAGCCATATTCTTTCGGTATCGGATGAAGGGCGGACGATTGAAATGCCCCTGCGCTTTGACCCCGGCTTCGACCTGCGCAAGACCACCAATATGGGCCGGATGGTCGAAAAGTGGGGCACTGTGCCCTTACATTTCCTCTCTAAATTCGCGCGTACCAGCTATACCTACGGATACGTGGGAACCGACGATCTGACTTTGTATCCTTTGATTCTGCCGGGTTCATTTCTGCAAATTGACGAGAGCAAAAACAAGATCCAAGAGGGCGGCTGGCGCAGTGAATATGAGCGTCCCATCTACTTTGTCGAGACCCGGGAAGGCTTTCTTTGCTGCTGGTGCTCGCTGGTAGGAAGCCAGATCGTTCTGCAGCCTCATCCTCTATCGCCGGTGCCGGTGCGCATTTTTAAGCACCCGCAAGAGGCAGAAGTACTGGGGCAGGTGGTGGGTGTGGCTATGAGCCTGGGGGACGTGGGGACTGTTGAGCTCGAGCAATTTCTCGCAAAGCAGCAAACACCGAATCCAGGTGTTTAGCCGATCCCCCTTGCAGGTTCTTGGGGAGCAACGATCCATCCTTTTCCAACAAATCCAGGTATTGCAATGGATCCATGTTTTGCTCGTGGGCCGACTCCTGGACCTCTTCCCATAAGACCAGCAAGGAAGTACGCAGGGCCTCCAGAAAATTGTAGGAGTGCACCTCGGCAATCATCTTTTGGACTACATCAGGGCCATGGGTCCGGTTCATACCCCAATGTTCGTACTTACCCTCTTTACTACTCCGTAAAGACCGCAGATACTGCAACCGTTCCAGAATGGTCTGAAATACCGAAAGGGTATTCTTCAAAAAGTCTTCTGTAGGGCTTAACACAAGTCACCTATTTTACGAATTCCGTAATTGTTACCTTTTTCAGTTTTTTTTTAGGAATTTCCGCTTTTGGGCGAAAGTATCACCAACAAGGAGAAATTCAATAATGAAAAAACTTATCTTCACCTTCGCCCTTACTTTAGCCTTAACCGTAGGAATTGCAAGCCCAATTTCAGCCGTAGCCCAGACGACGAAAGCAACCAAAGCTAAGTCCAACCCCGTTATGCAAACCAACCAGGATGGTCCAATGTGTACGCCTTGGGCCTGCTAGGCAGCCAGCGCCCTCCCAAAGAAGAATCTTGTTGTGGGCTGCCCACGAATACTTTATTTTGTCGGTAGCCCACTTATGGTGCAATACATACTCCATAGAGTTTTGTGGTTAGTGCCCATCATCTTCCAGGCAATCATTGCGACGATCATGGTCGTGAGAGGGCTACATAAACAGCTCCCATATTTTTTCAGCTATACCGTCTTTGTCGTACTGACCACTCTGGCACTGTTGGCAATACTGCCGTATAAGCAAACGTACTTCTGGTGTTACACGATCCAGAGTTTAATCAGCTGGGCGCTGGGGTTCGCCGTCATTTACGAAATCTACGCAACTCTGCTCAAGCAGTATGCAGCCTTGCAGAAAATGGGCGAGTATCTGTTCTGGTTCCTAGGCCTCATTCTTGTCGCCATCGGCCTATGGGCAGAATTCAGCGCATCTAATCCCGCAGCTGGCGTCGCGTCCAATCCCGTACTGAGTCCTGAGCAAGCCCGAGTTCTGCAGACATTATTCACGCTTGAGCGTAGTGTGCGAATCGTGGAGTGTGGCTTGCTTGTCGCTCTCTTCGTATTTGCATCATTTTTTGGACTGAGTTGGAAGAACTATCTCTTTGGCATCGCATTGGGATTTGCCGTTTTCCTTTCGATACAACTCGCCGCTGTAGCCCTGCGCGCCTACTTTGGAGCAGGTCTGACCTCAGTGTTTAACTGGCTTCAACAGATCACTTATAACTTAGGAGTTTTGGTCTGGACTTTCTACGTCATTCGACGCGGGCACGTTGCCGATTTGCAAATCTTGCCTAAAACCGAATTGGCGGCTTGGAACGATGCGCTGCAAGATCTGTTACATCGGTAACGTTACGTGGGTAACATAGCGCAGGATGCTCCTTTTCCCACCCCCGGAAACCCTGCAATCAAGCGTATTTGGCCTGATTTAGTACCAAAACGGAACTGTGCCAAAAGAGAAATTTCCACATGCTGCTAACTCCATATTTTGCTTGGTTTTACGGCCCTCGTGGTGCACCATAGTGATGGCGGCATTGTGTACGTCGCCCGCGTTCCGGGAGTTATATACGATATGAACTTACTATTTCTATTACTCGTTTTTTCTGGTTTGAGCAGCGTCCTGCTCTATAAGGCAATGCGCGGGCACAATGTCCGCATTGCGAGCTCCGAAGATATCCAGCGGCTGACCAAGCCGGTAGATCTAGAGGCGTTCAAGAACCTCACCGACCCTGCCGAAGAGAGTTTTTTGCGCGGACAGCTTCCCAGCAGAGCTTTTGCTAAAGTCCAGCGCAGACGCATGCTGGCGGCGGTGGAATACGTGCAGCGTGTGGCCTGGAATACCTCTGTGCTGATGCGACTGGGTGAACTGGCCAGCACCGCTCCCGAGCCCGCAATGGTGCGAGCGGGAGCAGAGCTTAAGACGGCTGCGCTCACTTTGAGGATTCTGGCTTTGCAAGCCGAGGGAACCCTGTATGTACGCGCTGCGTTTCCCAACCTGCAGCTTCAGCCTCGCGATCTGGTTGCCGGTTACGAGCATCTGCGCGAGCAGGTGGCCGCGGTTTGCCAGCTTCAACAGCCGGATAGTTTGGCCGGCGCTATGGCTGCGCTGTAAGCCTGACTTTTATGCCGGATGAGGATGCAACAGGCAGTTGCATCCTCACTCCCGGGCGATCTTGATTATTACCTTCCCGAAACTCTGATTAGACTCCAGGCGGCGATGAGCCGCCTGGATGTCTTTTGGCGTAAAGTCGAATTCGCTATCCACAGTGGCGCGCAGCTTGCCCTGAGCCAACAGCGGAACGACTTCCGCCGTGAATGCCTGGGTTACAGCAACCTTCTCTTCCAAGGTCCGCCCGCGCAGCACCGAACCGATCACGTGCAACCGCTTTCGCAACAGCACGGAAAAATCTATTTCAGTCTTCCTTCCACCCGTCCTTCCCCCTATCGAGGCCAGCAGAACCAGCCGGCCTTTTGTTGCCAATGCCTCGAGTCCGGCGGGTACGTAACTTCCTCCTACCAGATCAAGCACGACATCGAAGCCACGCCCACCGGTCCATTGCTGTGATTGTTCTTGCAGAGGCTGCAGGTTATCAGTCAACGCCATTCCATCCTGAAGCCCGAAGGGCCGTGCACGCTCGATCTTTTCCTGTGTGCGAGACGTACCGTAAGGGACCGCTCCCCTGGCTCTCACCAATTGCACGGCCGCGAGGCCAACTCCGCTGCCTATCGCATGGATAAGCACGTTTTCCCCACTCGCCAGACCGGCCAGTTTCCATAATGCGTCATGCGCAGTGATAAAGACCTCGGGGACGGCAGCGGCTTCGTTCCAGCTCAGGTTGGCGGGAATTTCGGCCAGCATGCGCTCGTGGGCAACAATGTATTCCGCCTGACAACCTCCGCCGGCGATGCCGAAGACGCGCTGCCCCGGCTGCCACATCTGTACGTGCGCTCCTACGGCGGCAACCTCGCCGGCAAACTCCATGCCGAGGATATCCTGCGGCGCATCGGGAGGCGCCGGATAGTATCCCTGACGTTGGAGCAGGTCGGCACGATTCAGCCCGGCCGCATACACGCGCACTTGAACTCTATGGGGAGAGGGTTGCGGAGTTGGCACTTCCCTGATATCCAGCACCTCCGGCCCGCCTGGTTTGGTAATTATGTTTGCCTTCATGGCTTGGCTTCTTGGCTCTTAGCTTCTTGGCTCTTAGCTTTTGGCTCTTAGCTCTTAGCTTCTAGCTGCTAGCTCCTGGCTGTTTTTGATCTTCGTGAAACTTAGATGATAAATCCCTGCTGTTCTTGATTTCAGTGAAAATGCTCCTAAGCATGGCAAGGGTGTGATTGAACTATCACTCTGAGGGGGCGAGATCGTAAGTCGTACTTCGTAAATCGAAAATTACATGCTCGCGTAGGCCGCGGCGAGCAATGAGTCTGAAAATACCGGAGTGGTGGTTTTCGGGGTTTCGCTGGAGCCGGAATCGTTGCTGGGATCTATAGTCTTATCACCAGGTTGATATTCATGCACCTGCACGCCTTCTTCACTCACTGTGAGATACGTTGCCTGGGAGTTGGTCCAACAGCCGGTGTTGTAATACTGAACGCCATCATCTTGACGCTGTGTGGCTTCGTGGGTGTGTCCGCAGAAAACCACGTCGGCGCCCCGGTGGCGCGCCAGGTTCAGTGCCCCGGCTGATACCACGTCGGAGAGGCGCAGCCATGAGGTGCTCATGCGGTCGAGAAAGCGGGCCAGCTTTTGCTCACAGAAATGCAGACGTTGAGCTTGCGTGTAGATGAAAACCCCTATTCCGCTCAGCAGCAGGTTATTGATCATGAAGCGGTCGAATTGGTGTCCGTGAACGGCGAGGTAGCGCTTTCCGCGGTAGTCCCAGGTGTACTCCTGATAGACCTCGACCCCGACGAGGTGGGACATGACGTCGGTCAATCCCTGATCGTGATTGCCTTCCACCCATACCACCTCAACATTGCGCTTGGGATTGGAAAGCTTGCGGATGTACGAAAGCAGGTTCCAATGCTCTTTCTTCAAACGGCTGAAGTTCAGGTCGTTGAAGATGTCGCCCAGCAGCACCAGCCGGTTAAAAGCAATGCTCTTCAGCATGGCCTGCACATCGCTGGCGCGGCAGGTTTCCGAGCCGAGGTGAATATCGGAGAGGATGACCGTATCGAAACAGGCTTCCCGCATAGCTTTATTCCTATCGCAGACGTGTTATGGGAATATGAAATTCCAAAGAAAAAATTCGGATGTGTACCATTTGCGTTACGTTCTTCGCCGCGTCTTCAGCGGGCGTATTCGCTGCCCGGGAATTTTCGGTACAATTCAACTTTCCACTCTCCCAGCCCGATGTCGAATCATGAATACGAACTCGTGGTCATTGGTTCCGGTCCCGCCGGACAGAAGGCCGCCATTTGTGCCGCCAAGTTTCGCAAAAAGGTCGCCATTATTGACCGCAAGAAGATGCTGGGAGGCGTATGCGTCAACACCGGCACGATTCCCAGCAAGACCATGCGTGAGGCCATTCTTTACCTGAGTGGATTGCGCCAGCGCGCCTTCTATGGCCGCGGCTACACCCTGAAAGAAGAGATTTCAATCCAGGACATCACGGTTCGCGTCGAGAGCATGGTCACGCGCGAAATCGAGGTGATCCGCGCACAGCTTCGGCGTAATCACATCACCATCTTTGAAGGCAACGCAACATTTGTTGACCCACACACCATCGAGCTGGAAACCGAAGAAGGTCCACTGGCATTGCAAGCGCAGAATGTTGTAATCGCCTGCGGCACCCGCCCAGCACATAGCGACAACATCCCCCTGGATGGCAAACGCATCATTGATTCCGACCAGCTTCACTGCCTGGAGCAGGTTCCGCGCGAGGCCATTGTGGTGGGCGCGGGCGTAGTCGGGTTGGAGTACGCCTCCATGCTGGCGGCGCTCGGAGTCGAAGTGACATTGCTCGACCAGCGGCCAGTACTGCTGGATTTTGTGGACCGCGAAATCCTCGATAACCTCTGTTTCCAGTTGCGCCGACTGGGAACAACTTTTCGCCTGGGTGAAAAAGTTGTGCAGATTGGGATCCAGGAAGAGCGCGACCGGGTCTTCGCCAAGTTGGAGAGTGGCAAGACGGTTTATGGCGAAGCGCTGCTGTATGCCATTGGACGCCAGGCGAATACCGATCAATTGAACATAAGCGCAGCCGGCATCTCCGCTGATGACCGAGGCAAGCTGGGGGTCAATGAACATTACCAGACGGCCGTGCCCCATATTTACGCAGCCGGAGATGTAATAGGATTCCCTTCCCTGGCCAGCACTGCCATGGAGCAGGGACGTTTGGCCAGTTGCCACATGTTCGGAAAAACTTTCAATAAATCCACGGACCGCTTCCCTTACGGGATTTACACCATCCCCGAAATTTCCATGGTTGGCCCAACCGAAGAACAATTGACCCAAGGCAAGGTCCCTTACGAGACCGGCATTGCCCGTTACGAAGATCTGGCCAAAGGACAAATGCTGGGCGACGACCAGGGCATGCTCAAGCTTCTGTTCGATCCGGAAACACTCAAGTTGTTGGCTGTGCACGCGATCGGGGAGCGGGCGGCGGAAATTATCCACATCGGGCAGGCGGTGCTTAGCTACGGCGGTACGATTGAATACTTCCGAGACGCGGTTTTCAATTATCCTACTCTGGCTGAGGCTTACAAAGTTGCAGCCCTCGATGGATTGAACAAGCTGTGAGGACAAGCAATCCCCTAAGGATTCGCAGATGATGAAGAGCGTCTTTCACGGAGTTTTATCGCCGTTCCAAACGATTGCGAACTCTATGCGCAAGAAAGGCAAAACGTTCGCGTCTCGTAAAAAATTGAATGAGAAACTGGCTTTGGCAATGGAATTGGAAAAGCAGCTAGAGGCTGATGCAGAGAGCATTTCGCTTCGCGAAAAGTTAATTGAGTGTTATCACACAGCGATGGTTCATGCCGTATTCAAAAGCCCGCAGCAGAGTGAAATAGCCGGCCAACATGCCGCTCATGTGTTGTGGTACGTGCAGCATGCTCCGCAAAATACTTTTGCAGGTTCACCGTGTACGTTTTGGCCGATGTGGAGCGCTGAAAACACCGAAAAAGTACATTGTGCATGGATGAGCCAAATCGAGAAATTTCCCCATGATGCCTGGATACTACACAACGCGGCATCTTTTTCAATATTTAGAGATCTAGAGAAGGCCAAGGCCCTGGCTGCAAAAGCGCACAATCTCGCCCCTGAAAATTTTGAGGTGTCTAGTCGCCTGGCACAGCTGTTGTGTTTGAAAGCTATCGGATCGGATCCAGAACAAAAATTGCGGCTGATCAACGAAGCTTTGCAACTGCGCGAGCAGGCGATGGAATTGATGCCAGATGAAAGGCGACGTGAAGAACTGCGAGATGTTGCCCAAAATGCATTTGACATCGGCAACTACGTCAAAGCGCGAAAGTATGCAGAGGAGCTTTTTGAGCTTGCACGAAACAATTATTGGGATGCGGCAAACGTCTTCTATCAAGGACACATAATTCTGGGCAGAATTGCTCTAAAAAATGGCGAACTGGAAGAAGCCAAAAGTCGGCTACTCAAAGCCGGCAACCCGCCTATGGGCCTTGAAATCATCCCTTGTCGTTTTGACTTGCATTCAGAGTTGGTTCAAGACCTGCTTGATCGGAATGAAAAAGAGGTCGTGCAATGCTATTTTGATGATTGCAAAAAATACAAAAGCAAACTACCGGATAAATGGAAATAATTTCTTCGCTATGTTGATCCGACAAAATGTCGAAAAACCTGCCCCTGCCATAACGCTATAGAGATACGACTATGCCTAATTGCGCTAACTGTGGCCGCCCTCTCTCCTCCTTCGGCTCCGAAGAGACACATCCACTTTGCCCGCAATGCCGCCAGCAGATTCTGGGACAGACCGTTCCCGCGGAAGCTCCACGCGCTCCTTCCGCAAAGTTTCCTGTCACTACTGCGCTTTTGAGCATCAATGTATTGATGTTCGTAGCCATGGGGCTTTCTGGGGTTTCTCTGACCGACCCCACGGTTGACCAACTCGTGCGCTGGGGCGCCGATTATGGCCCACTGATATTGACTACGCAGCCCTGGAGACTGCTCACCTCCACATTTGTTCATGGGGGATTGCTTCATATCGGCACCAACATGTGGTGCCTCTGGAACTTGGGCAGGATGGCGGAAAACTTCTTCGGTCGGCTTTCCTTTCTGTTGATCTATTTATTGACAGGCATCTCTGGCAGTTTGCTCAGCGTGTACCTGCATCCCATGCGCACCAGCGTCGGAGCCTCAGGGGCAATCTTCGGACTGGCGGGTGCACTCATCACGGCACTCTATCTTGGCAAGCTCCCGATCCCTAAGCAACGTTTGAACGAAGCTCTTAGAAGCTTGATATTTTTTGCGGTCATTAATCTGGCGATTGGCGCCGCAGTTCCCGTGATTGATAACTCCGGCCACATTGGTGGGTTTTCATTAGGATTGCTGATTGGTGCGTTGCTCAGTCCCAGTTTGACGAAAGACGCGGAATCGAAAGCTCATACTCAACGGCTCGTCTTCTCGGCAGTGTCCGTCGTGTTGGCCATTGCTGTTTGGTTTGTCAGAAAAGCCCACGGAGTTTGAGCTTAGAACCGGTCTAGTTTTTTCTGTGTCTGAAAAGTAGTATTGCCCGGACAAGAAACGCAAGATCCTTCGCGCCAAAAAACGGCGCTCAGGATGACAAATGCAAGCAGGGACAGTGAAACAGAAAGCACAAAAGAAATTAAACGGCTTAGCCGCCACATCCAACAAATTTGCAAGAAAACCTGACTTCTCCGTTCTACAACTAAGCCCTAGTAGCCAGAGGCTTAATTTGCTATAACATCTCAACTCCCTCTTCCGATCTATGGAACAAACACATTCCGCAAGTTACCCGGTTGCACCTGAAAACTGGAGGCGTGGCTTCTGGAGCCTGATTGTTACGCAGTTCCAGGGCGCCTTCAGCGACAATGCCCTGCAAAAGCTGGTGACCGTGCTGGCGCTCAGCATGGGACTCTCGCAAGAGCTGCGCGACAAAATGGTGCCGGCGGTGGGCGCAATTTTCGCCGTGCCCTTCATCCTGTTCTCGATGTATGGCGGCTTCTTCGCTGACCGCTTCAGCAAGCGCACCATCACCATCAGCATCAAGGTCTTCGAGATTGCCATCATGCTGGCGGCCACTTGCGGGTTATTTTTTTCTATTCCCGCGCTGCTGCTGACCGCGGTCTTTTTGATGGGAGTGCACAGCGCCATCTTCGGTCCTTCCAAGTATGGTTTAATGCCCGAGCTGCTGCCTCGCGAACGGCTCTCCTGGGGCAACGGCGTACTTGAATTAGGGACTTTTCTCGCCATCATCCTGGGCACGGCGATCGGTCCTATTTTGGCACAGTACTTTCATGGCCGGCAGTATTGGTCGGGAGCGCTGCTGATAACGCTGGCCCTGGTTGGCCTGGGAACAAGTTTCGGCATCACGCGCGTGCCGGCCGCCAATCCTGCGCGCAAGTTCCGCTTCAATTTTGTTGCCGATTTATGGCGTGAGGTGCAGTACGCCCGCCAGGACCGCCTGCTCTGGCTCGCGATCATGAGCAACGCCTATTTCTTTTTCCTGGGAACGCTGCTTCAGCTCAATATTTTCATTCTGGGAACCGATGTGCTGCGGCTCGACGAGAGCCACATCGGATATCTGCTGGTGGCGTTGGCGCTGGGCATGGGCGTTGGCAGCATAACGGCAGGATATCTTTCCGGGAACAAAATCGAATACGGCCTGGTTCCGCTGGGCGCTATCGGGATGACCGTATTTTCCATGGTTTTGTTTATCCCGGCGCTCACCTTTGTCAAGGTGGTTGTCCTGCTCTCAGCTCTGGGGTTCTTTGGCGGATTCTTTATTGTGCCGGTGAGCGCGGTTATGCAGCACCGTCCCCAGGAAGAACGCAAGGGCTCGGTGCTGGCCGCCGCCAACTTACTTTCTTTTGTAGGCGTGTTCCTGGCGTCAGGATGCTATTACGCACTCACCAGCGGTGCCGTCATTCCCCACACCGGCGTGAAGTTGCTGCATTTATCGCCTGCCACCATTTTCCTGATTGGCGGAGTGCTCACGCTGGCAGCGACGGTTTATTCGCTGATGCTGTTACCGCAAGCCCTGGTACGGTTGCTGCTGTGGATGGCCACGCGCACGATTTATCGTATCCGGGTTGAAGGGCTCGAGAATATTCCCTCCAAGGGTGGTGCACTCTTTGTCAGCAACCACCTTTCGTTCATGGATGCACTTTTGCTGGTCGCTTCCACCGACCGCTTCGTGCGCTTCATCATGTTCAAGGACATTTATGACCTTCCCTTCATCAAGCCGCTGGCCAAGCTGGGCGATGCGATTCCTATTTCGTCGCAGCTCCGTCCGCGTGAGATGATTCGCGCTTTGCGCACTGCGAGCGAAGCCATTCAGCAGGGACAAATCGTCTGTATCTTCGCCGAAGGCCAAATCACCCGCATCGGCCAGATGCTTCCCTTCCGCCGCGGCATGGAGCGCATCATGAAGAACGTGGATGCGCCCATTATCCCAGTGCATCTCGATGGAGTCTGGGGAAGCATCTTCAGCTTCGAGCGTGGACGCTTTGTATGGAAGATTCCCCGCGAGGTCCCCTACCACGTCACTGTGAGCTTCGGGAAGCCTCTGCCGCCGGATACGCCTCCGTTTGAAGTGCGGCGCGCGGTGCAGGAGTTGCACACGCAAGCCTATGCTCTACGCCGGAAGCGGATTGAACCGCTGCATCACAGTTTTGTAAGCACCGCGAGAAAACATCGCTCGCGCTTTGCCATGGCCGATGGCCAGACGGCCAAGGTTACCTTCGGCTCGGCGCTCACACGGACCATCTTTTTGGCGAGACGGCTGCGCCGGGTGTGGCAAGACCAGAAGATGGTGGGTATTCTGCTTCCGCCTTCTGTGCCTGGCACTCTGGTGAATTTCGCTGCGCTGCTCACGGGGAAAGTCCCGGTCAATTTGAACTACACCGCCTCTGATGCTGTGGTCGCCTCTTGTGCCCAGCAATGCGAGCTGAAGACGGTGATCTCTGCCCGCGCCTTCCTGGAAAAAATTCCCGTGCATCCACCGGAGAAAGTCATTTTGCTCGAAGAGCTCGCCGCTAACCCGCGCTTCAGTGAAAAGATTATTGCCCTCGCGCTCTCCTGGCTGGCGCCTCGCCCCTTGCTGTTGCGCTATCTGAGCGGCGGCAAGACCGCCCAGATTGACGACCTGGCGACGGTCATCTTTTCCAGCGGCTCGACCGGCGATCCCAAGGGCGTAATGCTCAGCCACTACAACATCGCCTCTAACATTCAGCAGATGGGCCAGGTTTTTGCCCTGGATAAGCACGACCGCATCCTCGGCATACTTCCCTTCTTCCACTCCTTCGGCTTCACGGTCACGGTTTGCCTGCCGGTCGTTTTGGGAACAGGGGTTGTCTTCCATCCCAATCCCCTGGATGCGCGCGTCATCGGCGCGCTGGCGCAAAAGTATGCCATCACCTTCATGGTGGCCACGCCGACTTTTCTGCAGGCTTATATTCGCCGTTGCGCGCCTGAAGATTTCGGCAGCGTGCAATTTGTATTGGCGGGCGCGGAAAAGCTGCCGGAGCGCATCGTGCAGGCTTTTGAAGATCAGTTTGGCATACGTCCGCTCGAGGGCTACGGCTGCACGGAATGCTCTCCGGTGGTCGCCGTCAATACGCGAGACTTCCGCGCAGCCGGCTTCCGCCAGGTGGGCGCCAAGCGGGGCAAAATTGGCCATCCTCTGCCAGGCATCAGCGTGCGCGTTGTTCATCCCGAGACTGGCGAACCCTTGCCACTTGGACAACAGGGCCTGCTCTTGATCAAGGGTCCCAACGTCATGCAGGGATACTTGAATCGCCCGGAGAAGACCGCCGAGGTCTTACGCGAGGGCTGGTACAACACCGGCGACATCGCCGTCCTGGACGAAGACGGGTTCCTTGCGATCGCCGACCGCCTGAGCCGCTTCAGTAAAATCGGCGGCGAGATGGTTCCCCACATCAAAGTGGAAGAACGCCTGCACGAGCTGGCCGACGCCACCGAACAAAAATTCGCTGTCACCGCCGTGCCCGACGAAAAGAAAGGCGAGCGCCTGATTGTGCTGCACACGTTGACCGACACCCAATTGAAGGATTGCCTGGAAAAATTTGCCGCTTGCGATCTGCCGGCATTGTGGAAGCCCCGCGCCAATCAATTTTTCCACGTTGAGGCCCTGCCTTATCTGGGCACGGGCAAACTGGATTTGCGGCGGATCAAAGAAATGGCGGCGGAATTGGCAACGAAAACGCCGCAAACCGCCTAAAAGCAGTACTCGGTACTCAGTGGGGGGTGACCCACTCGCGTGCAGCGCCGGGCAGCGGTGAGGATTGAATTTGTCAAAGACCTAAAAAGGCTGACGACGCTAGACCGCTGGTGTCTTTCCGGTCTCCTGGCGCCAACATCTTGTTCCATAGGTACAATCAAGGCTTTTGCAGATCAAGCGATGAAGACAACTCACGCTCGAACAGGGCGGTAGATTGAATCAAAAGCACCAGCTACGCGCCCATCTTAACGCGCGCTGTGCGGGCTCGGTCCTGGTCGCTGCGAGCGAAGCGAAGCAGCGTGGGTGGGAGCCCCCGGCTTTAGCCGGGGGGAAGGAAAAAAATAAAATTGGGCTTTAGCCCCGGTGGACCATGAAATTAGCTTCGCAAGACATCAGAACGTTTTTTGTGACGGCGGGCACCCATCAAAGAAAACCTTTGTTCACCTCCGAGGCTCTATCTACACTTTTTTTAAATTTGTTGCGGGCCGATCGCGAAAAGAAGCGATATGCGATTCACAAATATGTCTTTATGCCCGATCATATCCATCTGCTGCTCACTCCGGCGCCGGATGTTTCGCTTGAGAAGACAATGCAATTCATCAAAGGAGGCTTTTCGTTCCGGGCCAAGAAGGAAGCCGCATTTCGGGACGAAGTATAGCAGGCCAGATACAACGAGCATCGAATTAAAGATGCCGACGATTACGCATATCATCGCACGTATATTTGGGAGAATCCGGTTCGTGCGCGGTTGGTATCGGTGGCGAGTGAATATCGATGGTCGTCGGCACATCCCGGAGCGGATGTTGATCCCCCTCCGCCGGGGCTAAAGCCCGATTCTATTTAATGCCCACCCCGGCCTAAAGGCCGGGGCTCCCACCGTTCGCCGCTTCGCTTCGCTCGCAGCGACTGAGCCCAGAGATCCCACCGAGCGCGCAAAAATCGCGCGCTCCAAGCAGGAGTCTTAGATGAATGCGACACCAAATTCTGCAAACGCTTTAGAATGGTTCTTTATCCGTTGGAGGTTGGCATCATGCAGCGGTATTCAATTCTGACCATCGCTTTTGGTCTGGCTGTGCTCATCCTGTTGATGGGTTGTAATAAAGCGCAGTCTCCGTCTGACGACAGCGTGCTCGGATCTGTGCAGTCTGCAACTACGGCGATGGCCGGGGGAGCCCACATCGAAAAACCCTTTCAGCAGCAGTTAAGCGGCGCAGAGTGTTATAGCGGCGGTGGCGGGAAATATGCGGGCAATGTGGGCTTCGGTTTCCCCAGCCGTTCCAATCGCATCCTGGCTTTCACCATCGGTCCGCTGAGCGACCGCCTCTCCCCGGGACAGGAAAACAACAGGCCATATGACGGAGCGGGGACGTATCCCAATGTCGGAATTGCACTCCAGTCTCCCAATGGAAAACCCATCGCCGGATTCGGAACAATTACCGTGAATCCTGACTTGCAAAGCGGTTCTTTTGCCTTTAATGATGGCAGCGCTACAGGAACCTGGGATTGCGGACGCAAACTGTGAAGAATTGGGTAATTGGGTAATCGTGTAATTGAGCAATTGAAAAACGTATCTGACTTAATTCAATTACCCAATTACACAATTTTCAAATTACCCAATTATTTATCGAGCCCCAATTTATGCAGCGCCTCATCTATCTTGCTGCGAGGCGTGGGCGTGGGTGAAGGCTTAGGAGTCGTCGCCGCAGTAGTCTCGTGGTCGTGACTTTGCGTCTCGTCCGGCGGTGTCTGGGGTGTTCCCGTGCGCTTGACCGGCCAATCGGCGGCTAGACGGAAGCCAATGGTGGGATGGAAATAATCGGGCTGCCCGGAGGTGCGGAAAGCACATTCCAATCCGGTTGGGGGCAGCGACCAGGCGTTGCCACGAATTGCTCTCTGTCCATAAACCGGGTCTGTGGGCTTGGCTTTTTCATCGTAAAGAGAGCTGGTCCATTCGGCTACTCCGCCCGCCAGGTTGTGGACGCCAAAGGGTGATTCATCCTTGTAGTCTTCCCACTTCCAACTCATGTTTGCGCCGGAGTCGCCGTAACCTTGAGTAACAATCGCCAATCCCCTCCCGGGCTGATTGCCCCAGGAGTATTTACGGCCATCGGGGCCACGGCAGGTTCCCTCCCATTCAATTTCGGTGGGCAGGCGGTAGCTGACCGCATCGCGTTTGGAGCGCCATTCGATGTAAGCCATAACATCGTTGTAAGAGATGCCTCGCACCGGGGATTTAGCGAACTGGGTTGCATCGCCGCCGTTGGCCGGAGCCAGCCCGCTGGAGGTCAGCACCGCGAGAGGCTTGCCGAAATCGCGCGGCAGGTGGCTTTTGGCAGCTCCGCCAATGCTCTTCAGGAACTGGGCGTAGTCGCCCATGCTGATTTCATCGTGGTACATGAGAAAGGGTGCTATGGTCTTTTTCTGCCGTGGCAGAGCATTGGCGCTGTCGCCCCCCACCCAAACGTCGCCGCCGGCCACGAAAAAGAACCCAGGCAAAATCTCCCTGCCCAATGGCATATCAATGTGGCGATTCACCGTTCCCAGGCGTGGCATCTTGAAAGGCACCCGCGTCTCACCGTAATTCAGCGCGGTTGCCAGCAACATGTAGCTGCCGGGAGGAAGTCCGGGGACAGAAATTTTCCCTGAGCCCAGGCGCGAACCAGTCGAAGGATCGAGACGAAAGATGGAATGCGTGCCCTTAATGACCGCTTCCCCGTTCCTGGCCCGGTTTTGTTCGGCTAGAAGAAAAGCTGCGTCTGATGTGAGCGTTTGCAAATTGAAGGGGACCGGAATCAGGCGCGGTGGCAAAGCGTTGCCCTGTTGATCGGTAGCGCGCAAGGTTTCAAAACGGAAAAGGTAGACTTCTGCGTCTTCCGGTGAGACGGTCAGCTCCAGATCGCCCAGCCCATCCAGTTCTTTGCTGTAGTCCTCCGGATTCGGCGCATAACGCTGCACCTCGCCACTGTACACACTCATCAGTTCGTCGTTGTTCTGCGCCAGCGCCAGCCGCCATAACTCCATGTAACCTTCCGCCAGAAAGCTGCGCGCACTCTTGTTGCCGGGAGAAACATCGAGCGCCTTGGTGGCATCCTCTACCGCGCCTTGCAGCTTCTCACGATAGACATTCGCTAGATCGGCCTGGGCAGAGGCTTGCATGGTCAAACGATAAGGATCGTCAGGACTTAACTTCAGAATGGAATTTTTATAAGCGTTGTAGCGCGTTTTACCTTCATCCATCTGAGATTGGGCAGAGCTCAGGAGTTGGTGTACCCGGTATTGCTTGTATCCAAACCAGGCAAGAAGAACCACGGCCAGTACTGCAGCCGCTGTGGTAGCGCTGGCGGTCACCCGGTTGCGATTGCGCTTGATCCATTTGATCGATCGTACCAGCGGCGTATCCGGACAGCAGGAAACTGGTTGATCTTCCAAATATGCCTGCAGGTCATTGCGCATGTCCTGGGCTGAGGCATAGCGCTCGCTGGGATTGCGTGCCATGGATTTTTCGCAAATCGCCTTGAGTTCACGCGGAATGGGCTTAAAACCGTGCGTCCCGGTCTGTAACGGCGCCGGCGGGTCCTGATTGACCTTGCGCACCACCTCCAATGCCGTACCGCCTTTATACGGCGGTTCGCTGGAAAGGATCTCGTAGAGTATTGCCCCCATGGAATAGACATCCGTGCGCTCGTCAAGTTCGCTGATTCTGCCAGCAGCCTGCTCCGGCGCCATGTAGGCAGGCGTGCCCGCGACTGCGCCTTCCATGGTCATGCTGCTATCCAGGCTGGCGCGCATGGTGAGATCCAGGAATGCTTCCTGCTCCTTGGAATCGGCTTTGGCGGCAACGCGCGTGCTCAGGATTTTGGCCAGTCCCCAATCCATGACCAGCACTTCACCGAATTTACCCAGCATGATGTTGTCGGGTTTAAGGTCGCGGTGAAGAATATCTTTGCTGTGGGCGTAAGCCATGGCGTTGCAGATGCTGATCAAAATTTCAATCATCTGCCGCGCGCTCCATACGTCACGGAACTTGCGGCCGTCTTCGAGTTGTTTGTTATCGCGGCGTCCGCGGATCACTTCTTTGAGTGACATGCCTTTGACATATTTCAGGGTGAAATAAATGCGGGCTTCCGCATCAATTCCCAGATCGTGCACCGGGACGATATTAGGATGCTCCAGGCGCCCTGTAGCCTGCGCTTCCTTGATGAAGCGCAGCATTTCGTCCTCTCCCACCGTGCTGCTGTCTCGTGGGCGCAGCATCTTCATGGCCACTTCGCGGCGAAGGTCGCGGTCAAGAACTTTGTGGACCTCTCCCATGCCTCCCTGGCCGAGCTTGCTCTTCATCTCATATTTGTAAACCGGGATAAGCCGGCCGGTTTCGGGATCGGTACCGCCCATGCGCTCGAGGGCAGCTACGACAGAGCGCCGCTGCTCGAATCCGTTTAATAGTTCTGTGCCCGTAGGCATGGTCATCGGAACAAAACCGGAAGCGGTAGGCGAGATGCTTGAGGATTGTGCGGGTTGGGGTTGTGTTTGTAGCTTTTGTTCCGGAATGGCCATGCTGGAAAAGTCCTTGGTGGGAGTTTCTGTGGACGTTTCCCCGTAAGACATGGTCAGCTCTCGCGTTATCTTTTCCTGTCCTTGGCGAGCATCGCGGCTGGCTTCGGGAGGCGGAATTTTTACAGTGGCTTGATCATTTTCTGTGCTGGTGAGCAGGCGAGTGGCATCCTGATCGTTAAAGGACTGTGTGTAGGGGGATTGCGTGGGGACATCGTCTTGCGAAAAACCAACGCCATCAGTATCCGGCTTGGCAGCATCAGTGACTTCCCGTTGGGTCGGTTGGGGCCTGGAGGCCTCTGACCGTGCTTGCCTCACCGCTGCGATCGCCTGCAGATCCAAACGGATCAGGGTGGATTGATCAACCGGGCACTCATAACGTGCGTCCGGCTTACTCGGGTCGCCTTTGTATTTTTTGCCGCACTGGGGGCAGACCAACACCAGCACTGAACCGGGGTTTACGGGCATACAGCTCTCTTTACACAAGGAGTTGCGGGGGCCAATATCCCACGCAACTTATACGGAGAGAATTTTAGTGCGGATTTGGGTTTTGTGCACGACAAACATTCAAAATACTTGGTTTTCTTCCCAATTTGACCCTTTTCACTCGAAAAGTGGGGTTCTGGTACCGGTGTACCAGAAGAGTTACCGGACTGGCGCCGGGTTCGCGAGATTGCTTGGAGACAGCTTATTCAGCGTGGAAACCATCAGGTCACCCGCTGCAGTTACTGTGACGGCCTGTTGGCGCACGATCTCGCTCGTGCTAACCTTCCGGCCATAAACCTTTTGGTTGCCGTCGTTATCCTGTCGCAGGGTTGCGCCCTCCAGGGAAACGCCCGCAAATAATCCGCGCGAACGCGCATAGGTGAAGATTTCGGCATGCATGGAGGGATCGCTGGAAGCAGAAGCCGCCCTGCCCCTGGGGCCGGCTGTAGCGACAGCATCGCTGCCCAATTTCACCTTGCTGCGTAACACCGAATCCACCCCGCGCGGATTCATGATGAGCAGGACAAAATCTGTGGACGCACCACCCACCTGCAGTACGATGCTGCCTGATTTGAGCGTGTACAGAGAAGGCGGGCTCCAGGGGCCATTAAACTTTTCTCCGGTGCGGCAACTTAAAGCCCCATGACCGGAACTGCCCCCAATGCCGATAGCAAATTTTTTGACGGAAGGAAAAACAAGAATGCACTCCGCCTTGTTAAGCAGGGGCTGCGGGATATAGTCGGGCATGTTCAGGATTTCTTTTAACACGGTCCCGGCCTCCTGCAGGTGACGTTGTTCATCAGGAAGCATGGGCGTGGGTTGGGGCGTGGGTTGAGGAGTGGCCGTGGTCTGAGGTTTATTCTTCTCTTGGGCCTTTTTATCTTTGTTCTGCTGGGCCAAAGCAAAAGAGCAAAGTGCAACTGAAATCACAAACATCCAAAAGCAGAATTTTTGCATGGGTCTGCTCCTATCCTACATCTCCTACATCAATTCCATCAAAGCGCACGAGCCAGGACCAGGGTCACATCATCGGGCTGCTCAGCAGCGCCCATCCAGTCCACCACGGCGACAGTCACTATTTCCGAAAGCCGCGCCAAGGGTAGTTGCTGGTTCGCCTGCAAGATCTCCAGCAGGCGGGCTTCGCCAAATTCCCCGAACTCGTTCTCCGGCTCGGTGACGCCATCGCTGTAAGCTACAAACAGGTCCTTGGAATACAGCTCGACGGACTTTTCTTCATAAGACATGTTGTCCAGCAGCCCAACCACAGTACCACCCGCCTCCAGCCGGCGAACCTCGCCATTTGCACCTAGAATCATCGGGGGAAGATGACCGGCGTTGCAATAGGTGAGTTGCCGGTTACTGCCATCAAAAACACCTAAAAACATGGTTGCGTACTTTTCCGGTGGAGTGCTACGAAACAAATGCCGATTGAGCAGCCAAAGTATCTCACTGGGCGAATGAGACCCTTTGCCGTTTGTCGTGCTCGCGACATCCGCGGTTGCTAGTCCCCCCTTGTACCTGCTGGCTGCTGCAAAAGCGGCAGCGCCGGCGGTGGCCAGCCTGGCGTGACCGGGAAGCCCTTCGAACTCGTATACCCTCACGGCAGAGTGAACTGTAGCCATGAGCAAGGCGGCCGAAATACCCTTCCCGCTGATGTCGCCCACCGCAATTCCCATGCGCTCTGCGCCAAGCATAAGAAAGTCATAGTAATCTCCACTGACTGTACGTGCCGGACGGCAAACACCATACACTTCAAGTGAGGCGATCTGCTGATCCAGCTTGGGAAAAAGCTGCCCCTGCACCTCTTGTGCAATGGCCAATTCGCTTTCCAGCCGCTGTTTTTCCTTTTGCTCGGCAATCAGGGCTTCCAGTGACGTTGTCATGGAATTAAACGAGGTTTCGAGCGCAGCTAACTGGTCTCGCGCTTTGACTTTAATGCGATGCCGGAAATCGCCCTGGTTGACGCGCTCGGTGCCTTGATAAAGAGCAGCTACCGACCGGGTGATGGTGCGCGTGAGGCGTAGGCCGATAATCAGGGCGACAAGCTCGATCAACGCAAAGACAATCGCACTTCCAGCCAGCGCAGTTCGAATCATCGAAGCATACTCACTCGAGGTCGAGAATAGACGCTGATAAAGCACTGAGAGACGGGTCATTACGTTCATCATGAGAATTTCGTTTTTACCGGTCTGCCAGTTTTGTATAGGAACAGGGCTAGGGAACGGAAGAATAGGAAGCGGGACATTTAGATCCAGGAAATTAATTGCAGGCGGCACGCTTCCGCCACGCACCTTTCCTTCTGGACTATTCATATCGAAGATGAGCCCTTGATCCTGAGTGCCCTCTCCGTTGGCGACGATTTGGCCTCTGGCGAGAATAATTTCGCCCAGGTTCCTGCTGATCCGAGAAAGCTCCTTGGCATCGACCGGCACACTTGCCTGCACCGTAAGAACATCGTTACCCACCGGAGTCAGAGTCACTGTTCGCAGATGCAGAGTGTGATCGTCTTCCAATACCAATCCACCATACTGGCCCTTGATCCAATCCGGAGGGGCGGAGCCTGTGCGTGCTGGCTGCGCGCCGAAGGTTGCCGTCTGGCCTTTGAGAGTTGCCGTAACCTGCAACCCGGGAAAACTTTTGTACAGGGCCGCCAAGTTTTCTTGCAGCACGCTGAGTTGCGATAAGGGAACGCCGCGCCGGGAGGCATCAGCTAAACGTCCGGCTAATTCAGCATTGGCATCCTGAAGACTGTCTATCTCAGTATGGATATCGTACGAAGCCAGAAAGATGGCAAACTGGGCCGCGATCAGATAACCGCCCAGCAGAACAATGGCTGCGATCAAGCCAACCGGAATAACTCCGATGAAGAGATAGGTCACGATCAGCCGGTTGCGCAGGCGCCACATCAATGTGTTGCGCAGCCAGCGGATGGCAAGAATGCCGAAAAGTATGGCATTCACAAATGTTAAGAGAGCAATCCAGCCGCCGAGTGCATCGGGTATGCCAGTTCCACTGCTTTCTGTAGAACTGGGGCGCGCGGCCAGCAGGATCAACCAGCGAATGAGGACCAGGAGCAGATCCATGCCTAGCATCAGCAGCGCGAAATAGGCCAGGCGGCTCTGGGGCAGCAGGCCCGAGGCCGCAAGCTTTCGCCGAATGTAGCGCAGAATCTCCATGACCGGAACTATACCCGATAAATTATACGGTTGAGGTTAGAGGACTGTGGAAATCGAAACTTGAAAACCTCAATTTTAATCAAAGTTTTCAAGTTTAAATAAGTCATTTATTATCAGATGCTTAGATTTTGAAATGGGTTTTTTTGGCAAATCCCTTGTTCTGACCCCGGTCATGCTGGCTGAGCCGCTTCCTGGCTGGTGGTGCGAAATTTTCTCGAAGAAATAGCTGGGCGGAGCAGGTTAAAATCGTTCACGCATGAACTATGGGAACTGCAAAGACCAGCAAGCGTAAAAGCAAAACGACAATCCGAAGGCGGAGCAGAAAAGCGCCGGGCAAAAGAGCACGAGGCGCCGCAGGCAATCACAATAAAAGCGCGTCGGGCACCTCGCTGTATTTGTATGGAATTGCGCCGCTACGGCACAAGTTTGAGCCGGTGCACCTGGAGGGAGTTGACGGGGCAGCACGGGTCGAGCCGCTGCTTTGTGCCGGCTTCACCTGCTGGATCAGCCGCGTAAGCCGCGGTGGATTTGCCGAAAAAATCTCCTCGAATATGGAAAATCTCAACTGGCTGGCGACGGCTGGCGTGCGCCATCAGCGGGTGGTGAGCGAGCTGGTGCGCCGCGGCCCGGTTCTTCCCGCGCGCTTGGGCACGATATTTCACAGTGAAGAGCCCCTGGCACAAGACATAACGGCACGCAAGCGGGCGCTGCTTAAATCCCTGCAGCATGTCACCGATGCCGATGAGTGGGGTATCAAAGTTTTCCTGGAGCAGCAGCCCCGCTGGCCAGGGGCCAACTCGGGCCCGGATTACCTGCGCCGCAAAGCGTCTGCCCTGCATGACGAGATGCAGCAACGCAGCCGGCCACGTGCGCTCTCGCTTGAAGTACAAAAGCTGGCGGCGGCACTGGACCAGATTGTGCTGGAGACAGCAACGGCGGGCAAGGTACGCGGCGGACAGCCAGGACTCGAATGGCAGGCTTCCATACTGTTGCCGCGCGGACGGCGGCAACAATTTAATTCCATCATGGAAAATTTTTCGCGCCAGTGGCAGTTTCAGCGACGTATTGAATTCACCGGCCCGTGGCCGCCGTACTCGTTTGTAAAAACGTAGGAGCAGTTGCCAGTTGCCAGTTTTGGGCTTATTCACCACAGAGACACAGAGGCACAGAGAAAGAAAGAAACAAATGAAGTGCGGCTTCACCTCTGGGTTGATGCAACTCCGGCGGGAGGGGCGGAATCCAAGGGTACTGAGCCTTGGCGTGCTTTTCGTTAATGCCCCGGGTAAAAACCTGATTTTTTCAAGCAAGTTATACGAAAAAATAGGTGTGGCTTGCGTTGACACGGAGCAACAGCGGCAGTAGCATTCCTTAACGCAAGTTGTGGCAGGTTTGCAGCGCGATTCGAGGTTGGTAGGATTTTGCAGGACGCGCAATCGAAAGGGTACACGCCCACCACTCGGTTCGCGATACTTCACTTAAAGCAGTACAACCTACTATGGAATGGGTCCCTACTGTTTCCGGAACAACGAATCTGATAGATATCCTCGACCGCGTATTCGACAAGGGTCTGGTGAGCTAGGTGAGTATTTTTACCGCAGGGGCTAAAGAGGCTGCGGAAAAA
>Ga0099829_10000317_pt1 | contig 25113 bp, 24 predicted proteins | sample CZO8metaG_3_FD_79336 | JGI IMG/M metagenome (GOLD analysis project Ga0099829, IMG submission 79336) | Vadose zone soil microbial communities from the Eel River Critical Zone Observatory, Northern California, USA - CZOApr15con2H2.8 metaG | ecosystem: Environmental > Terrestrial > Soil > Vadose...
AAGATCTGGTCAAGGCAGGCGTGCTCGATCCGACCAAAGTGGTGCGCACCGCACTGCAGAACGCCGGCTCGATCGCGTCCTTGATGCTGACCACCGAAGCCCTGGTAGCGGAGATCCCGGAAGAGAAAAAGGGAGCTCCAGCCGGCGGACACGGTGGCGGCGGTATGGAAGGAATGTACTAAGAAGCTGTCAGCTCTCAGCCGTCAGCTTTCAGCTAGAACCTGGCCCCGTGCGCAAGCGCGGGGCTTCGCTTTTGGAGTGGCAAGGGTTGTGTGGGGACGGGCGCGCTCGCCCGTCCAGGCCGAGCGAAGCTCGCCGGGTCTTCGGGGGTGCTCGGCTCACCTTTTCGAAAAACGTGAAGGACTACTTTCTTGGCATTGACTGGAATATCGCGAAGACCGCGCCTTGGGGGTCAGCGATTACCGCAAAGCGGCCCACGCCTTCCATGGTCATGGGCTCCAGGTGAAAACTGGCGCCCGTTTGCTTGGCCTTGGCGGCGATGGCGTCGCACTTCGAGACTTGAATATACGGAAGCCAATGCGGAGGGCCTGGGGGACGATGCGTGGTTGGTGGAACGCCTCCGATAAACTGCTCGCCGTTCTTTATGTGCAGGTAGCCTGAGGAATCGTGCTCGGATTTTTCCAGCTTCCATCCAAAGAGGCTGGAATAGAACTTCCCCGCTTGCACCGGGTCGGGCGTGCTCAGGTCGGCCCAGCAGAGCGTGCCGTCCACTCCGGTAATCGCGTTCGGTTGTTGCTTCGCCTGCCACAGACAGAACGTAGCTCCGGTGGGATCCTGGACCACGGCCATGCGGCCGACATCGAAGACGTCGAAGGGCGGGGCACACACCTTGCCGCCAAGTTCGGAGACGCGTTTCGCGGCCGCATCCGTATTCTCCACCGCAATATAAATGCTCCAATGGGGCGGCATGCCCTTTTGCTCGTTGCGCAGCGTGTATGCGGCAGTGCCAGCGTCACGGCCTGCGAGCTTGAACATGGTGTAGACCTCGCCCGGCCCGATAGGTATGTCGGAGGAAGCCCATCCGAAAAGATTGGTATAGAACTCTTTGGCGGCGCCCAGCTCGGTGGTGGCCAGTTCGAGCCAACAGAAAGAGCCAATCGGATATTTGTCGATGGTGGTCATGGCCAAAGTATATAACTGAGAGCAAGTGCTCGCTTCTGGCTACTAGCTACTGGCTTGAATGGCGAAGCTCGACGGGTCTTTGGTGGCCCGACCACCCTCGAAAAGCGCGAAGGGTGGGGCCCCCGGACTAGAGCACACAGACTATTGACCATTGCATAATGTAGCTACACAGGAAACAACTCCGCCTGTTGCCAGAAGGCCATGACCACAGTTGGCCGCTGACGCATTGCGACGCAGAACCAATACAATCAGAGTTCCTGGAAAATCGCTGTTTAGGAATTGAGGAGCAGGATGGAACATAACCTGCAGCACACAATATCGCTTCTCACTCGCACCCCCGCTACTCTCAATGCGCTTCTACGTGATCTACCGGAAACGTGGACGCTCCGAAATGAAGGTGAAAACACTTGGAGCGCGTTCGATGTCGTCGGTCATCTGATTCACGCCGAACGCACGGATTGGATATCGCGGGCGAGGATAGTGCTGCAATTTGGCGAGACTCAGACGTTTGAGTCCTTTGATCGTTGGGGACACGTACGAGAGAGTCAAGGTAAGTCGCTGGGGCAGTTATTGGATGAATTTGCTCGTTTGCGGTCAGAAAACCTGGGCGAACTGCGTGCATTGAATCTGCGGCAAGAGGACCTCGAGCTGCGTGGACGACATCCCGCCCTCGGAGTAGTTACTCTGTCCGGGCTGCTGGCGACCTGGGCAGCTCATGACTTAACTCATCTGCACCAGATCTCAAGGGTCATGGCTTACCAATACAGGGAGGCCGTGGGTCCGTGGAGCGGATACCTTGGCGTGCTGCAGTGCGCCGGCCACAGCTCTCCTTAATGAACTCTCCAGATATGCGGTGTTGCGACAACACCCGCCAATCGTAGGCTGCCCATTGGGGCGTCAGTCGTATCAACTCTGCTTTATCTTTGGCCGCACTCGTGGAGGCTGCGGCGAACAGCGCCGCAAATGCAGGAGCGGTGATGGCAGAGAAAACGCCATGTCCCTCGACTTCGCTCGGGATGACAGGGAGAGGATTATTCCGGCGCTTTTGCACTGCCGAGCTTTTTGCTCGGCTGGGCGGACGAGGGCGTCCGCCCCTACGTGGTCCGTGGTGGCGGAACAGAAGGGCCTGGGCGCTTCCCTTCCCACCTTTCGAAGCGCGAAAGGTGGGGCACCCGGCATTGTTTTCGGCGGCCCCCGGCAGATCTAGTTGACGGTGATTCGGACACTAACCGCGTGCTGTCCAGTACCAGCAGTTCCGACTATCTGCACATTAAAGGTACCCCGGGGCGTTTTTCCGCCGGTAGAGAGTCTCAGCGCTGAGGTCGTCCCATTGCTGCCCGGAATCGCGCTGGATGGGGAGAAATTGCACGTGGCAGCGCTCGGCAGCCCGGAGCAGGAGAACGCTACCGCAGAATTGAATGCACCACCTAAGGGATTGAGGCTGACATTGAATTGAGCTGATTGGCCGTGCTTCACGGTCGCAGCGCTGGGACTCGCCGCGATCGAAAAGTCGACGCCGACTCCGCTCAGACTAACACTGGGACTCCTCGCGGTAATGCCGTCCGACCCGCTTACCATAAGCGTCCCCAGGCGAGTGCCCGTCGCAGCGGGAGTGAATGTGACGTTGAAGGCACAAGAAGTGCCTCCCCGGACGCCAGCCGCGGAGCAGCTGTTGGCTTGAGAAAAGTCGCCCGTGATCCCGATACTCGAGAACTGGAAACAAGTAGTGCCCGTGTTGGTCAGCGTGACCGGCTGGGCGCCGCTGGAGGTGCCAATCGCTTGATTCGGGAAAGTGAGCGCGCTGGTAGAAAAAACTGGCGTCGGCTGCTCGCACCAGTTCGTAAGAACCTAGATCTACCGTGCTCACACAATCGTTGTTGCCGTCGAGGATTCGGGGATTTCCGGCGAAGTCCGTCTGCGGCAGATTAGGGGCGACGTTGGTGCCTGCGTCAATCGCAGGGGAGGTGGTTTGCAGATGGAAGTCTCCAGTTGCAACGTTCACGAGCTGCGGATCGGCCGAGATATTGCCATTTTGGCCAGCCTGGCTGGCGCATGTCCCAGCGAGGCCGGTGCCATTGGAGCTGAAGGCGTCATTATTGGTAAAGGTGGGTGGCTGCTGGACATAAGTGGCGTCACAATAGACTGCATTCTGGCCTGAGGCGCCACTCAAAACGTTATTGAAAAACTGGACCTGATTGTCGAATCCGTTGGCGTAGACAGCGGAACCCTGGCTACCGCCGAAGTTGCCGACGATCGTATTGTTCACCAGGATCGGACCCCGGGCACCGAACGGCACTCCAAAATAGACACCGCCGCCTTGTCCAGCGGAATTGTTGTAGATCAGGTTCTGAATGATAAGGGCGTCCGAGTCATTCGACATCGATATTCCGCCACCTTGCGCGGCCGGGGAAACGCCGGTTGCGGTATTCCCCGTGATGATGTTGTTTTTGATCGTGGGCGTGCCGGCTGCATTCATTGAGATTCCACCGCCGTCACCGGAAGGCCAAGTGTTATTTGCAATTACGTTCCCGATGATCTGTGCCTGACCGGCGCCGCCGATAGCGATTCCGCCTCCACCCGGTCCACCAGAGCAGCCGAACTGGGTGTTGTTCTGAACCGTGTTTCCCTCGATCCGCGACGAGGAGAACTCGACTGCGATTCCGCCCCCTTCACTGCAAGCGGTATTGTGCTGAACGATGTTATTCATGATAGTGGGAGACGTTGAATAAATGAAATGCCACCGCCGTCGAAATTCTGGTTGGAAATCGTGCCATCTGCCCTGCCGTTCTGGATGGTGAAGCCGTTCAACACCGAGTTCGGACCCTCTCCGCTGTTGAAAATCACGACTGGTGCCTTGGCCCCCCCGTCGATAGTGGTGACCGAAGCTCCGCCTGAACTAGTCACCGTGATCAGCTTGCCGCTGAAATTGAGGTTCTCGCTATAAGTGCCCGGCGCGACCAGCACCGTGTCGCCATTATTTGCGGCGTTAATGGCTGCCTGAATGGTGGCCTGGTCACTGGGCACGTGAATGGTAGTTTGCGCGGCAGCGTGCCCGAAGAGGAAGCAGACGAGCGCAACAACCGGAAGCAGAGTTAGATGGGTGCGGCGGCTTGAAGACGACATGGCGAAACTCCCTTTTTGCTCGAGACAGGCCTGTTCAATCGCGAGAAGCGCTTTGTGAGGACGGTGAAGGGCTTGCCAGGGGGAGCGGCACAATCAAAAGCCGCGCCGGGGTGACTTGCATTTTTCATCGCCTACTTCATTCTTAGAAAGAAAATCCCCGCGCCTAACAACCATGACCCTCGGCACCACAATCCGACGGCTTGGCATCACATTCGTGCTGGCGGTTGTGCTGGCATTTCTGCTCATCATCGTCGTGCCAGACCGTCTCCTCGTCCTGCTCTTTGCGATCCTCTGGCGGGCGCTGTTTCTCGGCTGGCCGCACTTGCGCCGGTGGTTGGCCTTCATAAAGTTCCCCAAGGCCCCTGCGCCCCCACGACCGCCTGCCCCCAAGGCCCGCTCTGGCTGCGCCTGCTCCGCAGCACATTCGTGACTGCCGGCAAGATCGGACTGGCGTTCTTTCTGCTAGGCCTGGTTGGATTTGGGCCTGCTGCCTCTCAGCTATGCGCAGGCGCAGAGAGCCCACAACACTGTCCAAACTTCGGGTGAGCACACACCTTTAGGTGCTCTTCCACGTTGCTCAAGATGCAGGGGCGGTGACGGGATGGACTCCGTCTTCGCCGTTTGCAGCTTTCGCGGACGAGCGTACGAGCCACACGAGCAAGCAGATTCCTAGTCTGTTACGATCCACTCTATGTCAACACACTTTCTTTCCCGCCGCTCGTTTCTTGCTTTGTCTGCGATGCTTCCCTGGTCTCTGCGTACGTTTGCGGCGACATCCATTCCGGTCGGTCTCGAGCTATATTCAGTGCGCAATGCCTTGAAAGACGATCCCATAGGCACGGTCCGTGCCGTGGCTCAGATGGGCTACCAGTGCGTCGAATTCTATGCGCCTTATTTCGACTGGACCGAGCCGCAGACCAAGGAGATGAAGAAGTTACTCGATGACTTGGGCGTCCGCTGCTTCTCCACCCACAACAGCAGTTCGTATTTCACTGCGGAGAACCTCAAGCGGGCACGCGACATGAACCTGATTCTGGGAAGCAAGTACGTGGTCATGTCGAGTTCCCAGCCCAAACCCGGCTTGGACGGATGGAAGGAGGTTGCGGACACGCTAAACTCTGCCGCCGACCAGCTCGAACCGGCGGGATTAAAGGCCGGCTATCACAACCACGAGCTTGAGTTCACTCCTGTCGAGGGCAAACGCCCTATCGAAATACTGACGAAGAATACAAAGTCATCCGTCATGCTGCAACTTGATGTGGGCACTTGTTTGGAGGCGGGCTCCGATCCGGTGGCTTGGATTCGCGCCAACCCGGGGCGAATCCGGTCCATCCATTGCAAGGACTGGTCGGCCGAAGGTGGAAAAGGCTACACCGTCCTATTCGGTGAAGGCGCGGCAGATTGGAAGAATATTTTCGCCGCTGCTGAAAGCGTCGGAGGGATTGAATATTACCTAGTCGAGCAGGAAGGCAGCAGATTTTCCGAGTTCGACACCGCCAAACGATGCCTTCAGACATTCCACAGGCTGCGTCCGGTTTAGGTTGAGGTGAAGCGCGAGAAGTCTCAGAGCCTTCCGGGCTCACGACCTCGCGGGCCGTTTCGTGAGTACTTCGACGCCCTTCCCCGGGGGCTCATTGTTTCAGAGACACAGTTAGTCGCAGGCGACAAGCCTCCGGTCGACCGTCCTTAAACGCAGGAACGAACTTCCAGCCTGAAGCGGCATTGATCAATTCGGCGTCAACCCATTTCACTTTGCCTGCCGGTTCGGCTGACCGAACCTTTCCCGCAGAATCGATCACCAGATCCACCAGCAATTCCTCGGGCTGATCTTGCTGCTGCGACATCAAGACAGGAGGGCGCCGAAGCAAAATCATATGGGGCGGCATTACTTCCAAGCTGCTCTCTGATTGTGACCTACTCACAACATCGAAAATCTGTGCGTGTCTCTTTCGGCCCCTTGAGGGTTCTGTAGACTCGCCATCGGTTTGAGCGCGGATTCCGCGAGAGTATGCATTCAGAATTCCTGTTCGAATCCGGCTGACGTCTCCCGCAGGCCACATTTCAGCAATCGAGCGCCACGCCTCCTCCTCACGTCCACTGTACAGGTAGGCCCAAACGATCTCCAATACTTTAGCCTTTATCATCCTCAATCGATGCAAACGCTCTGCCGAGAATAAGGGCGACGATGTCAACCCGCCGTCCGAGTTCTTGAAATCCTGCAGGTCCTGCGAATGAAGCTCCATCCTTATCTTGGCGATTTCACTGTCAAAATAAGCCTGGAATTCCGAGCTTACGTCCAGCAATCGGCCGTGCGCAAATCGGAGCACGACGGTTGGCGCAAAGTCCAGTTCGCTGCGGGCCAGGTTCTCGAAGCCATTCACCGCGGCGGCGTCGTCGGTCCAGATTTCGACGCTGCCATCGAGGTCCGTATCAGCAGCGCTGAAGAAATCTCCGCCAGTCATGGTCCGCAGCAAATGCGGCGGTTTTTCCAGCGCATAAATCTGATACGCCATACAGCAGTCCCGCTCAGACTTCTTCACTTGAAAGGTGGCCACTGGCACGCCAACACCCAAGTCCACGCCGAATCCATCGACATCAACCTGCGAAGCCTTGTCGGCTACTGGCAATTCCTCTTTGTCCCAACTGAGAGTTGCTGCTAGTTGCTGCACAACTTCGGGTCGCGAATGTTCCATTCCGTGCCGCTCCCACCCGGACCTTTATTCCGGTACGGAACTGCGCTTCGAAATTCCCATCCCCCTCGGTGCATAGGACATCGTGCGTTTGGGCGACGCAAACGCTCGACGTCAGGAAGAAAACGAAAAGTAATGCTCTTACCATTGCGCCATCATCGATTACCCATTTCGTCGGCTGACCATCGGCTGGCGGCTCGACGGTGAAAACTTTGCTGGCGCGGTACGGCTAGAGGGCGACTTACGAACCGAACTTGCAAAACTTGTTCTCAGGCTGCCCGCAGACCCCGCACTGAATCGCGAAGAGCCCACCGGCCAGCCGTTGGCCCGATGCAGCCTGCGCCGACGCAGTGGTCACGTACAAAGTCCTAAGATCGGAACCTCCAAGCGTGCAGGTCGTAATATTTTTCACCGGCATTTCAACCACGTGGTCAATCTTCCCGTCAGGGCTGACTCGGACAACGCATCCGCCATGGTATCGGCAGTTCCACAAATAGCCTTCGGCATCGACGGCAGAGCCATCCGGCAGGCCGCGCTCGAAATCCTCAAAAAACGGCGCTTCGTTTGAAATCGTCCCTGTCCCCGGGTCGTAGTCATACATCCAGATGATATTCGCAAGTGTATCCCCAAAATAGAAACGCCGCCGATCGGGACTCCACGCCAGAGTGTTTGAAATGCCAATGCCTCGCCGGTGTATGGTCACGCTAGCGTCGGGATCGATCCGATGGAGAATACCGTCCTTCCCGCCGGCGTCTCTTGCCGATCCATCGGGGTTCACGTTGTTGCGCATCGAGCCAACCCACAACGATCCCCACGGATCAGCACGCCCCTCGTTGAGGCGAACCGCAGGCCATCCCTCAAGAAGGTAAATAGGTTTATGCCGAAAGTCCGTGGCCGGCTCCCATAAAATCACGCCTGAGCCCAGAACTACGGCTAGCGCTTCATCCCGGTCGGTCAGCGTCAGCGCAGTCACCGGCTCATCGAAAAACCATGTCCGGACACACTGGTCCGCCAATGTGAAACGATGAATCAGGAACCGGTTGATGTCGGTCCAGTAAACCGCCGAATGTGCCGCGTGCCAGACCACCCCTTCGCCGCATACGTCGCCCGTAGGCGCGATACAGACCGGTGGTGAGGTCATTGTCATGGGCAATGAGATCACTGAACCCCGATGCCAGCCAGCAGCCCGCCATCTACCAAGTAATCGCCACCGGTACAAAATGCTGCTCGGTCCGATGCGAGAAACGCCGCCAGCTCCGCCACCTCCTCCGCCGTCCCAATACGCCGGAGCGGATGAGCATCTCCGAAACGTTTGAATACCTCTTCGATGGGCACGCCCGGTGAAAAGTGCTCCGCCGAGCGCTCCAGCATCGGCGTGCGTATGGATCCGGGACTGATCGAATTCACTCGTATGTTGTCGGACGCATGATCGAGCGCCAGGGCCCGCGTAAGACTGTGGACCGCTCCCTTCGAGGTCGCATACGCCGCAACCCCGCGCTGGCAGGCATATCCCTGAACCGACGCGAGATTAATAATGGATCCTCCGCCCCGCTTCTTCATCTCCGGAATTCCGAAATGGCCGAGAAGATAGATGCTCCCGACGTTTACCATCATGCACCGGTTCCAGTCTTCCAGATCGGTTTCGACCACCGTACCGAACGGATGAAAGGCAGCCGCGTTTACGATCACATCCAGGCCACCTAAGTCGCGCGCTGCCTTCGCCACTACGTCCCGGACGGCGTCGGTTTGCGTGACGTCGCACCGCTCCACCCGTAAACTGAGCCCATTCACTTTCGCATCGAGCGCCAGTTCCTGGTTGGCGGCCAGTTCGATGCCACACGCCAAAACATCGGCTCCGTCCTTCGCGAAACGCTTGGCAATCGCGCGACCAATGCCAGTCGTTCCGGTCACAATCGCAACTTTGCCTTCAAACTCTTTCATGGACGTCGGCCCCCCCGGCATCTTTGTGACAAACTCCGGCGAGCTGCTGCAAAACTCAAGTTCCCGTAGAGACGAAGCTAGCTATGGCTACGCCTCCCACCGCGAGCCCAGACGTAGCTTGCTGCATCTCTTCAGAAATGTATCCGAGCTAATGACTCTCTCTGGGCACATCCGCGCCGCGGCAGCCAACCAGAAAATCGAGGTCTGCGCCCCGATCCGCTTGCAGTACGTGTTCGATGTACAGTCGTTGATACCCGCCAATGGCAACCGGGGCAGGCGGCGTCCAGGCCTTGCGGCGGCGGCTGAGTTCACCTTCCGGTACGCATAGTTCAAGCTTGCGTGCCTCCACGTTCAACTCAATCTCGTCGCCATTTTGCACCAGAGCCAACGTCCCCCCGGCGCTGGATTCAGGGGTAACATGCAACACCACCGTCCCGTACGCGGTTCCACTCATGCGTGCGTCGGAAACCCGCACCAGGTCGGTGATTCCGCGTTCCAGCAGTTTCTTCGGCATGGGCATGTTGCCCACTTCCGGCATCCCGGGATAGCCTTTCGGGCCCGCACCCTGCAAGACCATCACCGAGTTTTCGTCAATCTCCAGCGCAGGATCGTCAATGCGCTCTTTGAAATCTTCAATATCATTGAAGACCACGGCCCGGCCGCGGTGTTTGAGCAAACTCGGCGTCGCGGCGGAAGGCTTGATCAAAGCACCTCCGGGCGCCAGATTGCCGCGCAGGACAGCGATTCCCGCCCGCTCCCGAATTGGACTTTCCCGGCTGTGAATCACTTCCGCATTCCAGCAAGGCGAATCGGCAGTGTTCTCACCCATCGTCTTGCCATTCACGGTCAGCGCGTCTTTGTGGATCAGGTCGCCAAGCGCGCGCACAACTGCAGGAACTCCACCCGCATAGTAGAAATCTTCCATCAGGAAACGGCCGGAAGGCATGAGGTCCACCAGGAGTGGGAGCTCGTGACCCAACCGGTCGAAATCGTCCAGTTCGAGTTTCACACCCACCCGTCCGGCAAGCGCCAGCAAATGTAAGACGGCGTTGGTAGAACCTCCAATGGCGGCATTCACGCGGATGGCGTTTTCAAATGCTTTCCGGGTCAGGATTTGCGACATCTTCACATTGTCGCGAACCATCTCCACGATGCGTCTTCCCGCCTCCTGGGCCAACACGTAGCGTCGCGAATCAACTGCCGGGATCGCTGCATTCTGCGGCATCCCCATGCCTAAAGCTTCGACCATACACGCCATGGTGGAGGCCGTACCCATGGTCATACAGTGTCCGGCGGAACGCGACATGCAGGATTCCGCGTCCGCAAAGTCTTCGCAGCTCATCTTTCCCGCACGCACATCTTCACTCATCTGCCAGACGCTTGTGCCGGAGCCAATCGGCTGACCACGGAAGTTGCCATTGAGCATGGCGCCTCCGGAGACCACGAGCGCCGGCAGGTCGCAACTCGCCGCCCCCATCATGAGCGATGGCGTGGTCTTGTCGCAGCCACAGAGCAGGACGACTCCGTCCACCGGATTACCGCGAATCGACTCTTCCACGTCCATACTCACCAGGTTGCGGAAGAGCATGGCGGTCGGGCGGATATTGGTCTCGCCCAGCGACATCACGGGAAACTCCAGCGGAAAACCGCCCGCCTCGTAAATGCCCCGTTTGACCCGTTCCGCGATCAAACGGAAATGGGCGTTGCACGGGGTCAGTTCCGACCACGTATTGCAAACGCCGATGACCGGCCTGCCGTCGAACAGGTTGGACGGAAATCCCTGATTCTTCATCCACGAGCGATGAATAAAGCCGTCTCTATCCTGCAAACCAAACCACCGGGTGGAGCGGAGAGGAACACCGTTTTTATTGTTCATTGTTTTTGATCGTGAGCCGGTTACATCTTACTTTCCCTGAGGCTGAAATGTACATGTAGATCACCCCTTCTAAATTTCTGCTTGGGAGCGTCTGATCAAAACATTGGGTTACTGAAGTTTCACCTGTAGGCTACAAGCGATCCAGGCAAAGCGCACAAATCCGTATACAATCTCGACGTCTCGAGGTGGCACCAGCTTGACTGGAACCCGGACCGTTTCGATCGCGCTTGAGACGGTGCGAAGCTTGCGCGATAGTCGATCCGAATTTGCCGCAGTGTAATTTGTTGGAGAGTGACGCCATGCATAGATTCATATTGAGCTTCACCCTGGTTTTGTGCTTGGTAGGGCCGGTGCGGGCACAGAATAGCCGGCCGGAAGCAGATCCGCAATTTCAGCAGCAATTTCACGCAGGTCGGGAAGCACTGGCTACGGGCAAGAACAAGGAAGCCTTGGAGGCGTTCAAGAAGGCGAACAAGCTCAAAAACAATTCATGCGCCGACTGCTATATCAACATGGCAGTTGTCTACCTGCGCATCGCCGAGGTCGAAAACGCGGTTACGAGCTGTGACAAGGCCCTCGGAGTCTCCGGCGACGACCAGACCAAAGCAACTGCCCATAGCATGAAAGGTACTGCCCTTCTCAGCCTTAGCAATATTGGTGACAAGAACCTGAGGGATGCAGAGGCGGAATACCGCGCCGCTACCGAACTTGACAAGAGTGAACCCATTTTTCACCTGAACTTGGCGACAGCATTGCTGCGCCAATCGAAGGATGAAGAAGCTAGAGACGAGTTAAGCAAATGTCTCATGCTCCATCCTGCGAAACCCATAGCCGATCGGGTGAACCAGCTACTCACAGATCCAAGGCTCGGCCGGGAAAACGTTGCTCCTGATTTCCGCCTGACGACCCTGCAAGGACAGGATATTTCTCTTAGGCAACTCCGAGGCAACATAGTAGTCCTCGATTTCTGGGCCACATGGTGTCCCCCCTGTCGCGCCTCAGTCTCCGAATTGAAAGATCTGACTCGAAAATACGCCAACGCCAAAGTCGTCCTTATCAGCATCAGCGGCGACAAGGATGAGAAAGCATGGCGCGATTTCGTCGCGAAGAAGAAGATGGATTGGCCGCAGTATCTGGATACGAACGACAGCGTCATGAGCTCGTTCGCTGTGCGCGCCTTTCCAACTTACATGGTCATCGATGGAGACGGATTCATAAAGCAGAGGATTACCGGTATGAATCCACAGGAAACTGTCGTGCACCGTCTGAAAGCAACCCTCCAGGCGATGCCACAGCTGGAAGGCATGGCTTCGAAATGACTCTCGCAAGCGCCGCGGCGGATCCGATTCTGTGGTTCAAGCAAGTCCGTCAATGCTCCGGCATTGGCTCCGGCTCGGCCGAGCCGTCGGCGCGTGGGTCGGACGCAGCGAAGTTCACTTTGGTTTTCGAATTGCGTAGGACTGCTTGCCCGCGGCCCATCGCTGTCGAATATTCTTTTCTCACCTTCAGCTTGTGCCCCTTCTGTCGAAGCTGCTCGAGGGTTCCGGGATCCACGCGCGACTCAATCAATATGTCGCAGCCAATCCCGTCCTCGGTTGGCCGGGCCGTGAAGCGCGGCTCCGAGAGCGCGGCCTGAATGTTCATCCCATAATCCACAAAATTCGAGACAAATTGCGCATGCGCCAAGGGCTGATTGGCGCCACCCATGATGCCGAACCCGATATGCGTGTCCCCTTGCTCCATGAAAGCGGGAATAATGGTATGAAAGGGCCGCTTGCGCGGCGCCAGCGCATTGGGGTGACTGGGTTCGAGCACGAACAACCCACCGCGGTCCTGCAACATAAAGCCTCGTCCTTTCACCGCCACTCCTGAGCCAAAGGCGTCATACAGACTCTGGATGAGCGAAACGATATTTCCGTCTCGATCGATGGCGGCAAGGTAGGTCGTGTCGCTTCTAGCTGGACTGCCGCTGGCCGCCGTACAATTCGCTTTTTCAGGATCGATCAGCGCCGCGCGCTGCCTGGCATAGTCGTCGGAAAGCAATCCGCGGACCGGCACTTTGGCGAAACGCGGATCGGCGTTGTAACGATACAGATCGGCATACGCCAGCTTCATCGCCTCAATGCGATTGTGCAGTTCCATCGCCGCCAACGGCCCGGCCTTGTCGGCTGGCAGCGTACTCATGATGTTCAGCATTTCCAGGGCAGCCATGCCCTGCCCGTTGGGCGGCAGCTCATAAACTTTCCAGCCGCGGTAGGCAGTCGAAATTGGTTCGACCCATTCTGCGGAGAAATCTGCCAGGTCATCCAGTCGCAAGGTTCCGCCCAGCGCCGTCGAAGTGCTCACAATTGACTGCGCAATCTCGCCACGATAGAAGGCGTCCCGGCCCTGTTCCGCAATCAGACGCAAAGTCTTGCCCAGATCGGGATTGGCAAACATCTCTCCCACTTCCGGCACCTTTCCGGCCGGCAGAAAAACCCGCTCGGCCTCTGGCGTCTGCTTCAGGGCCTGCGCGTCGCCTTCCCAGAAATCGTGAATGATTTCCGGCACAGGATATCCATGTTCGGCGAAATAGATCGCAGGGGTGAAAAGGTCCTTCCACGGCAGCCGTCCGAACCGGGCATGGGCCTTGGCCCAGCCGTCCACTGCGCCGGGCACAGTCACGCTGTCGATGCCGGCCTGCGGCATCTGCATCGTCCCTTTCTGTTTCAGGTAGTCGATCGAAAGCCCACGTGGCGCCCACCCGCTGGCATTCAAGCCATATAGCTTGCCGGTCTTCGCGTCCCAATAGAGCAGGAAAAGATCGCCTCCGATTCCGTTCATCATGGGCTCGGTGACGCCGAGTGTGGCGTTCGCGGCAATCGCTGCGTCCAGGGCAGAACCGCCGCGGGCCAGAATCTGCGCCCCTGCCTGAGAGGCCAAAGTGTGGCTGGTCGCCACAATGCCGCCGTCACTGATGACCATCGAGCGGCCGTACGAACGGTCCTGCGCGGAAAGCGGCGAAGCGACAATGAGCAGCAACATCAACAAAGCGTGGGCGCGCGACATTTCCGGTTTCAGCGAAGTTGATTTCATGGGAGATGAATTCATGAGTAACGAATTATAGATGGCTTGGGTAAATTTCGGGCGCCGACCAACCCTGCAAATGGCCGAGGAACTCCAACTCTTCCCTCGCCTTGCTCCCGCCAAATCATGCATTTAAGCTTCGCTTCAGGAAACAAACTTTTCCTACTTCCGAGGGTTTAATCAATACGAGAATGGAGGGTGCTGAAATGTTAAAGAAAACTGCACTTTCACTGTTCGGGCTGGCGCTAATGCTGGTCTGCATCAATCCGCCGCAAGCTCATGCTGGAGTGGTCATCGCGCTGGGAACAGTCTACCCGCGTCCGGTTTACGTTCGTCCGTACCGGTATGTTGCGCCGCCACCCTATTTCGCTTACGGGCCGAGTCCTTACGCCTATGGGCCAGTTTTTGTTCGCCCCGGTTGGGGTTACCCCGGCTACTATCGGCCAGGATACTGGGGTCCGCGGAGATTCGAACACCGCGAGTTCGTTATGCATCGCCCCTACTGGCACCGGTAAGAAGTTCCAAGTTGATCTGACGCGGCTCCCGCCGCGTTGCCCCACCCTTTGCCTCCACACTCCACGGCGAAGGGTGGACGACGGAGTGATCGCCAGCCGAAGTCGTGCCCTTGTTAAAACGATTGTTGAGGTTAGCTCGTCAATGCCGGTAAGCGGGCACGGAGCGATAGGTGGTGCAGACCCTGTTCGCGACAATTGTCGTGCCGGGCGGCACCATTTGGGGTAAATGCCCCCGAAAGCAATCTGCGGGGTTTCAGTAAGCTACTCGGGCAACGGGACGCGATAGATATTCCGCCGTATGTTGTGGCGTGTGTAGGAGTAGTAATTCGGTCGAACGGCTGACTCAATCTCTTGCGGGATTACGATAACTCGCTTATCCGCCTTCAAGTCCGCCCCTGTAACCCCACCAGACGGGAAATTTGGAATACCGCGAGCAGGGTTCACGGGCAGGGCATAAGTATTCTCGTCACTCGAGCCAAAGCCTAGATAGAAGAACCTTCCGCCGACATCCCAACTGCCTCCGCAAAACAACGTAAACGATTTGCACACGCGCACGGGTGGACCGCCATCCAGGGGGTAGGCAAAGGTTGCCACTGACTGCTCGTCATCCGTTTGCCTGGTTGATGCCACCACCCAGCGGCCGTCCGGAGAAGCTGAGCGCAGGTCGAGGATCGGATCTGGAGTGATCTTTCGGCGTTGGGTGCCATCCTGGCTGATGCGATATAAAAAATTCTGCCCATCTTCTGTGGAACGCAGCACTAAGTCGCCAGTGGGCAGAAAACGCGGCGAGTCCTGGCCGGCAGCAGACGCTAATTCGCGAGGTGAGGACCGGTGATCGGTCGGAGAAAGCCACACATGGGAGACGCCGTTTTGATCCTTCAACGAGAACGCAACCTGCTTGTCGTCATGAGAGACGCTGTAATCTTCCATAGTGGATCCGGGCAGCATAGCGGCGTCCGATGCCACCCGCTCGGTCTTTTCGCTCGCCAGCTCCCTGACCCACAGTTCTGCCCCGGGGCCCTGCTTGCTGTTCATCACATAGTAGAGCTTGCTTCCGTCCCCAGAGAAACTGCCTCCGGATGCGCTTCCCTCCAACGAAAGCTGACGATCTGCGCCGTTATCATGGATCCAGATGGTGCTGTCGTGAACTCCCACCGACGTGAGCAGTGATTTGCCGTCGGAGTTCATCGCGATGCCTTCTTCTTGGGTAGTACCGGAAGTCACTTGTTGCAATGGCCCGTCGGGAAACTTCTGTCGCCAGATGTGAAACGGTCCACCTGGATTTGAACTGACGTAGACCCACTTGCCATCGGGTGACCACGCTCCCGCAATACAGGTCGCATTGGGAGGCCCGACCGCACGCGCGCCGCCGCTGCCATCGAACCGAACTACCTGGCACGGCGACAAGCGGCCCTGGTTGTCCATGACCACCATCAACACCCAGCGACCATCGGGAGAGAGATAGGAATGGTGAACCATGCTGCGTTCGCCAGCAGGAACGTAGACGTCACGGCTTTGCCCTCGAGCCTGGTCAGTCGTGACCAGCGCCATGTGCAACCCCTGCTTGATCTCTGAGAACAAAAGGTGTTTGCCATTGTCTATCCAGGTGAGGGAGGAAGCATTTCTGAGGAGCACATTAGGCTGCCCACCCAGAACGGGAACTTCCCACGTGTCCCACGGACCAACCGTCCCGTAAGCGATACGCGACCCGTCGGGAGAGAATGTGGGGCCGAGTTTTCGTAGGGAATCGTGGGTTAGTTGAACGGCATCACCGGAAGGCAGCAGCTTGACATAAATTTCCCCTACGCCAAAGAATGCGCTGTTTCCCCGGATGAATGCGAGCATACGCCCGTCAGGGGAAAGGGCCGGGTATACCGCCGAGTCGGTGAAAAATGTCATCTGCTCCCAGTTCGTGGGGCTGGCTGGCGTCCCGTGTCCCAGATAGCGATAGAGTCCGATGGCCGCCGCACCTAAAAGCAGTACTACTAGCCCCACAACCATGCTCAACCACAAAGAACTCCGCCGGGTCGGGGTGGGCGCAACGATCGTGCCCGACTCGCTGTCGCGCTTCAGCCGCTTGAGGTCCGCCCTTAGCTCAGCAGCTGATTGGTAGCGAACGTCGCGGTCTTTTTCGAGGGCCTTGCTGATGATCTCCTCCAGCCTGGGTAGCATGTCGGGATTCAGTCGCAAGGGAGACGGCGCTGCACGGTTCATGATGCCGTCGAAGATCACCGCTGTACTATCACCACGAAAAGGCAATGCGCCGGTCGCCATTTCGTATAAGACGACTCCGAACGAGAACAAATCCGTACGTGCGTCCAGTTCCTTGGCCCTCACTTGTTCTGGGGACATGTAAGCGACCGTACCAAGAGTGGCGCCGGGGCTGGTCAGGTGTTCTTCGGTCATCGCCGTCTCTTGCGCAGTTGTTTTGGCCGCGTCTACCACTCTGCGGCCAGCTGGCGTCACTTTCGCCAGACCGAAGTCGAGAATCTTGGCGTGACCGCGCTTCGTGACAAAGATGTTACCGGGCTTGATGTCGCGGTGGACGATCCCTTCGGAATGCGCCGCGTCCAGGGCGTCCGCGATCTCAATAGCCAACCCGAGCAAAACATCGGTCTCGAGGGGCCTTCCGGCGATGCGATGCTTCAGGGTCACGCCATCCAGAAATTCCATGGCGATGAACGCGTTACCGCTTTCCTCGCCGATGTCGTGAATGGTGCAGATATTGGGATGGTTCAGCGCGGAAGCAGCCTGAGCCTCTCGCTGAAAGCGGCTTAGAGCCTGCGGATCGCGGGCAACCTCATCGGGCAGAAACTTCAGGGCGACGAAGCGATGCAGGCGAGTGTCCTCGGCCTTGTAGACGACGCCCATCCCGCCGCCGCCGAGTTTCTCGAAAATGCGGTAATGAGAAATGGTTCGCCCGATCACTGGCAAAAAATATTACGTCTGCAAAACCGGCAAGTCAATGAAAGCCTTGGACTTGGCGGTATATCAAAATCGCCACAAAACCCGGCGTCGAGCGTCAGAGTGATAAGTGATATATGTTTTTCACCCTAGCCAGCACGTATGGACGTAGCCTATTTCTAGCGCAGCCAGACTTGTTTTCTATGCACGGCGCGCCTGCCGAAGGCTCGGTGGTATAGTCTTTTGCCTATCTGGGAGGGCCCATGGCGGAAGCGGCTCCGCTTACCTTTCTGTGCATCACTACCTACGAAAAAGGCCAGGAATTGATGCGCGAATGCAAGCGCCAGGGCTGCCGCGTGTTCCTGCTCACGGCGGAGACTCTCCGCAATGCCGACTGGCCGCGCGAGAGTCTCGACGACATTTTCTATATTCCCGCAGACCTCCCCGTGGTCGAGATCGTCAAGGCGGTGACCTACCTCGCGCGAGAGAAAAAGATCGACCGCGTCGTCGCCCTGGATGAGTTTGACATGGAAACTGCGGCTACTCTGCGCGAGTACATGCGCATACCCGGCATGGGCCTCACCACCATGCGTTACTTCCGCGACAAGCTGGCGATGCGAATGAAGGCGATGGAGAGCGGAATTCGCGTACCCGATTTCATCCCTGTCCTGAATCATGCAGACATTCGCTATTACCTGAACCACGTGCCCGGCCCCTGGGTCTTAAAACCGCGCTCGGAGGCCTCCGCCATCGGAATCAAGAAAATCGATTCCGCGGAAAACCTTTGGCCGGTGCTGGAATCGCTTGGTGATCAACAGTCTTCGTTCCTGCTGGAGAAATTTGTTGCCGGAGATGTCTATCACGTGGACTCGGTAGTTTCCGAGCGGGAAGTCGTGTTCTCGAGCGTCAGCCGCTATGGTCAGCCCCCCATGGCAGTGGCGCAGCAAGGCGGCATCTTTACGACGTGCCTTTTGCCGAGCCAGTCGCAGGAATCGGTCAGCCTGCGCCAGTTCAACCGCGATCTGATCAAGGCACTGGGGTTGGTGCGCGGAGTATCCCACGCCGAGTTCATCGGCGCCCGCAGTGATGGGCACTTTTACTTTCTCGAATGTGCCGCGCGTGTGGGCGGCGCATACATTTGTGAAATGGTGGAAACCGCCACCGGCGTCAACTTGTGGCGTGAATGGGCGCGCATAGAAATCGCCGGCGGCAAGAAACCGTATCATCTACCAGCCACGCGCGACGACTACGCCGGAATCATTCTTTCGCTGGCCCGCCAGGAAGAGCCGGACACCTCCGCCTTTACCGATCCCGAGATTGCCCTGCGCCTGAAAAGGCGACACCATGCCGGTCTGGTGTTGCGCTCGCCCGATCCGGCTCGGATTCAGGCGTTGCTGGAGAGTTACAGCCAGCGCTTCGCCGAGGACTTCCTCGCCATCGAGCCGCCTGGAACCAAACCGGCCGCGTGAACCAGACCGCTCTACGCCGTCTGTACTCCGATAGCAATGGAGGTGGTGTACCCGGAGCCCGACGTCGCTGCCGCCAGGGTCAGCAAAGTTTCGCTGTTGTAGATATTGTCAGTGGCGTTGGTCGTGTCCGGATTGCCGCGCGTGTTGTATGGGGCGGAACCTATGATCGTCAGGTTCAGCGCCGGATCGAAGAACAGCTGAGTGGTGAATTCGAACGTCTGGGTTCCTGACGATGAAAATGTTCGAATCATTACGTGGATGTGCACGGTCCGGCCGGAATACCAGCCCGGGAAAATTGTCTTGAAGGTCACGAGCCCGTTGGAGTCAGTCGTCTGGTAGCCGCGCAGGTAGGTTTGCCCCACTGTGCCCTCTACGCTCTCATCCGAATAAACGCCGCCTGCGTCTGCGTGCCAAACATCGACTTGTGCGCCCGACAACGCAGTGCATCCGCTGCTGCTGTACTTCATAATGAACAGCTGAAGAGTCAGCGGAACCCCGTTGGTGACATTTGTGTCCGTGGTATCGGTGGTGAGGTCGGAACGATTGAGCTTCTCGTCGACAAAATACGGGCCGACCGTAAGCTCTGGGGTCAAAATGCACGCAGCGTTGCCTGTAGCCGTTGAAGTCGTGGTTGTGCTTGTGGTCGAGGTGGTGAGCCTGCCTCCGCCGCAGCCCAGCATTGCGCCAGCGCCCGCGACAGCCAAAATACCGATTGCTTGCCGTCGACTAATTTCCTTGTCTCTGTTTTCTGGTGACAATATCTTCTCCTGTGAGATTCCGCCGCAGCTCACGCCCCGCCCCGCTAGACACCTCGTAGAAACACCGCCGCAGTACCCGGTTTGGTGGGTCTGGATGGCATAGACGACGAATTCCGGCGGGAGATTACATTGCTGGGAGCGAATTCAATAGGGGAACCCGGGGCTCCCCAGGGGTACGTTGTAGTCTAATAAGTGGGCCTCGTCGTCTATATGAGTGATGACACAGACGATCCCGGTCGAGCTCATCGCACTCGCTGGAGAGGCCTCCATTTCAGAGCTGGAAGATATTGACGCCCTGATCCGGCTGTACAAGCCGAAGGTGTTCCGGCTTGTGGCCTTCTCCGTCGCCGACCGCGATGCGGCGGAGTCGATCACCCAGGATTGCTTTCTCAAAGCTCATCTCACCAAGGATCAATTTCGAGGTGATTGCAGCATAAGCACCTGGTTGATGCGGATCGCCTTCAATCTGGTTCGCGACCACACCAAGAGCCAGAAGTTTCGTTTCTGGAAGAATGCTTCAGCCACCGCGGTCGACGCCCACGATGTGAGCCAGCACCTGCCCAGCGGCGCCAGTTCCGCGGAAGCGCAGTTGATCGCAAAGGAGCGAGTTGAGATGGTCCACCAGACGCTGCAGGAACTCTCGGACAAGCAGCGTAGCGTCTTCGTTATGCGTTTTGTCGAAGAGATGGATCTACCGGCCATCGCTGCGGTTACCGGAATGTCCCTGCCCACGGTGAAGACCCATCTCTATCGAGCGGTGGGAGCAGTACGTGCCCGGCTTGGAGCAACTCTATGAGCGCACATCTAACGCATGAAGAATCGACCGACAATTTATTGGGCGTTTCGTCGTTGACCGTAAATGCTCATCTGCTCAGTTGCCGGGCATGTGCCAATGAACTGGATCGGCTGAAGAACTCGATCGCAGCGTTTCGGGGCGCAGCTCATGCCTGGAGCCAGAGCGCTTTGGCGGCGGACCGTACTATGTCGGTTGCGCGCACGCTTCCGAAGAGGTCATGGACTACCGCCAACTGGGTGCTGGCTGCAGCTGCCATGATTCTGTTTGCCGCGGGCTTCAGCTTTTATCTGCGCGATCGCGGGACGGGGAACCAGGAGATCGGGAGCCAGGCCCATTCCGCCCAAGTCGCGGCTCCTGTGACCGCAATCGAAGCGTCTCAGTCGCAAATTGAAAAAGACAACGAATTGATGGCTCAGGTGAACAACGAGATTGCGGAAGCAGTGCCGGCGCCGATGCAGCCGTTGCAAGTTTCGCAGTCAGTTGCCTCAAACTCGTCCGCCTCCAAATAAGGGGAAAAAGGACTTCATTCATGCTTTCATATCGCAATGGCAGCACAAGCTGTTTCAGCTTCATTACGCTGTTATTTATAGCCTCCTTGCTCGGAACGAGCTGTTTTGGACAGCAGCCCTCCCCTGACGGTCCTGACGGTCCTCCGCACCAAGGCCCCGGCGCTCCGGGCCGTCGTGGTCCAGGCGGCCCTGGAGGTCCAGGCGGCCCCCTGCACGTAGGTCCGCCGGGACGATGGTGGGACGATCCTGACTTTGTTAAGCGCCTGGGTCTGTCTTCCGATCAGCAAAAAAAGATGGACGAAATTTTCAACACCAACCGGCTAAAACTGATCGACCAGTTCGCAGCGCTTCAAAAGGAGGAGGCGATCATGGAGCCCCTGGTGGCCGCCGATCCTCCGGATGAGGGCAAACTTCTCGCCCAGATTGACCGGGTAGCGCAGGCCCGTGCCGAACTGGAGAAGGCGAACGCCCGAATGCTCCTGGGCATTCGCCGCCAGTTGACCCACGAGCAGTGGCTCAAGCTGGAAGCGGATCGCCCGCCCATGCACGGACCAAGGCGTCCCGGCGAGGGAGGCCCCGGCCCGGACGGAGAACGGCCGCCGGATAGGCCATAGCGGGCATGCCATGTAAGAGTGGTCGCTTCCTCCATAGAGCGGCCAGAGGGAGCGACGGGCGAGAGCCTTCGCTCCCTCGGCTTCATAGGGCGTTCGACTCCAGCTTGAAACCGCAAGAAGCCCTGTAAACTCTTGGTGGGCACGTTGCTTCAGGATTCCCATCCATGAAGATCCGCATTCGCCGAGCCGCGTCCGCCGACATCCCTGTACTACGGGATTTGATTGAGGCGTCCGTCCGCGGATTGCAGGCGCGCGAATACAGCCCGTCTCAGATTGACGGCGCCCTGGCCACCGTCTACGGCGTGGACACTCAGCTGATCGTCGACGGAACCTATTTGGTGGCGGAAGCCGGATCCAATGCCGGCGTGGACCTCCCGGCCGTGCAGGAACCTGCTCCCGACCCGGCCATCGTCGGCTGCGGCGGCTGGAGCAAACGCAAGACCCTCTACGGCGGTGACCAGTGGATCGGCCGCGAGGCAGCATTGCTCGATCCGCAGCACGATGCCGCCAAGATACGCGCCTTCTTCGTGCATCCATCCTGGGCGCGACGCGGTATCGGCAGCATGATTCTTGAGGCTTGTGAAAGGGCGGCCCTGGCCACAGGCTTTTCCCGCTTCGAAATGGGGGCCACCCTCACCGGAGTGGCGCTCTACCAAGCCCGTGGCTACGTCGCCCTGGAAAATCTCGAGGTTCCGCTGGCAAACGGAGAAACCCTGCCCATCGTTCGCATGGAAAAGCGAGTTCGCTAGCCGACCCGGCCCCACTGAAGGCAATTGTGCGGAGTCAAGCTAGCAGCTATCATGCCTCCGATTCTGGTGTCCCGCCGCAATTATTAGCGAGAGCGCCGCCAGAAGGAGGATTGCCCATGGATGCTTCGCAGGGCCTGTCGTTCGTGCTGTATGCCATCGTCGCTTTCTTCGCCATCGGGACGATCCTGAGCGGCTTCTTTCAGGTCAGGACAGCCGAGGCCGTCGTGATCCAGCGCATGGGCAAATTCCTTCGCGTCGCTACCGCTGGCATCAATTTCAAGTTGCCCTGGCTCGACCAAATCGCCGCCCGCCTCGACTTGCGCGTGCAGCAGCTCGCTCTCGACGTGGAGACCAAAACCAAAGACAACGTCTTCGTGAAGATTCCAGTCTCCGTGCAATATCACGTGATCCCCGACAAGGTGTACGAAGCCTTCTACAAGTTGGCCAATCCCAAGCAGCAGATCTCTTCCTACGTGTTCAACGTGATTCTTGGCCACGTGCCCAAGATGATCCTCGACGACGCCTTCCTGCAACAGTCCGACATCGCGGTAGCGATCAAGGAAGGCCTCGACGATGTGATGAAGACCTACGGTTACGCCATCGACCAAGCCCTGGTCACCGACATCGAGCCCGACGAAAAAGTAAAGTCCGCTATGAACGAAATCAATTCGGCGCAACGCGAACAGGTCGCGGCCAGCGCGCGCGGTGAAGCCGAGAAAATCCTTAAGGTAAAACAGGCGGAGGCCGAAGCCGAGAGCAAGGCCTTGCAAGGTCAGGGCATTGCGAATCAGCGCAAAGCCATCATCGAGGGACTGAAGCTCTCAGTAGAGTCGTTTGCTGCGGCCGTCGAGGGCACCACGGCCAAGGATGTAATGATGCTGGTCCTCGTAACCCAGTATCTGGATACGTTAAAGGAAATCGGCGCCCAGGGTAAGAGCAACACCGTGTTTGTGTCGCACTCCCCGGCTGCGGTCGGCGAACTGTTCCGCCAGATGCAGGACGCGATCATGATCGGGCAAACCGCGGCCATCGCCGGGAAATAGAGCGGCAGACTCGCGGCATGGCCACCGAGAACCGAGAACTAAATACCGGGAACTGAATCTGAGAAAAAACCGGTGAGGGAGTGTCTAGGAAAATGGAAAAGGCCGTGACTTTGGTTATGCTCTAGTCGCCAGCTCTTGCGAGGGAGCTTAGCAACGTGGAGGCATGCACCATCACGGCCCTTGATGTGATCGCTGCTTTCGCAGTCCCAAACCCCAACTGCTCCTCGCAGAGCCGTCGGTTTTTTCGGGTTTAGTCGCCCACCGGGTTACCCCACCGGGCGGATCACCCGGCCTACTTCGGACTGGCCAAGTTTTAATTTGGGCCAACCCTTTCGGCCGTCGACGTTGGCGAAGTTAAATGCACTGACCATAAATGTCAACGCCGTTTTTCGGTGCAACAGTGGAATTCAATCCTGTGCAAATTGAAAATCGTAGTTCGTTGACCTATCGACTCTTACCTGATTTGACGATCGCGCTTTCCTCGTTTTCCACAAACTATTCCACAGCGTTCAGTCCGCGTTGCAAGCGCTCCGAATAAACAACTTGACGTAAGAATGATTTCTGACGCATGTTGATGACAGCAGATGCAGCATGTTGGACCTCGTAGCCTACGTGGATGGCGGTTCCCTGGGAAATCCGGGGCCGTCCGGTATTGGCGTCGTGATTGAGGGCTGCGCGGATGGCACTATCCGCATCGCCAGGTGGATTGGCCGGCAGGACAACAACGTCGCCGAATACGTTGCCCTGCTGGAGGCCTTGCAATGCGCCCTGGCACTGAAGGCCAGGGCACTGCACGTTTATTCGGACTCTCAGGTGGTTGTCCGCCAGATGCGGGGCGAGTACGCCTGTCGTAGCTCACGCCTCTATTCCCTCCACTGGATCTGTCGCAAGCTGACGCGTTCTCTAAAGTTTTCCATCACCCATGTCCCCCGCGAACGTAACGCTGAAGCCAACGGTCTGGCCAACTCCGCCGTCCGCCAGCAGCTTTCCTCAAGAACGGTCGGTGCTCGCTCCTCCTGCTCGTTGTAGCGGCACAACCTCCCCACGCACGAACCCTTAGGGCCGGGTGCCCTCCAGCCGGGCAAAGCCCGGCGGTGCTCAGCTGGCACAACGATGAAGCCTGGCCGCCCCGCCCAGCGGACGAGGGCGTCCGAGCCTACGTGTTTCGTGGTGCTGTATACATACGCCCCAGCACGGCCTGTGACCGGCAACTTGCGCCTCCGCCGTTGCGTCTGCTAACTTTCCACTTCTTATTCGACGGACAGAACTTCTGCGGGCGTTTTCTCCGACATTGGCCCACGGACGGCCCAAACCCCATGCCTGAAACCGCCACATTATTAGTGTCCTGCCCTGACCAGAAGGGTCTGGTCTCAGGCATCTCCAGCTTCATCTTCCGCCACGGAGGTAACATCCTGCAGTCGGACCAATACACCGACATCGAAGCCGGAGTCTTCCTGGCGCGCTTCGAGTTCCACCGCGACGGATTCCGGGTTCCCCGGGATCAAATCGCCGCGCAATTCCGTCCCCTGGCTCAACAATTCGGAATGAAATTTGAACTCCATTTCAGCGACCACGTCCCGAAAGTCGCGCTGTTCGCGTCACGCCTGCCGCATTGCCTCGAAGACCTTCTGCAACGCCAGCAGGCGGGAGAATTCAAGGCGGAGATTGCGCTGGTCCTCAGCAATCATCCCTCCCTCAGCCCCATCGCCGGCCGCTACGGCGTGCCCTTCCTGCATTTTCCCATCACCGCGGAAAACAAGAAACAGCAGGAAGAGGCCGAGATGCTCGAACTGGAATCAAGACGGGTTGAGCTGATCGTGCTTGCCCGCTACATGCAGGTGCTGACCGAAGACTTCATCGCCGCCTATCCCAATCGCATTATCAATATTCATCATTCGTTTCTTCCCGCCTTCGTGG
>Ga0099829_10000326_pt1 | contig 24713 bp, 24 predicted proteins | sample CZO8metaG_3_FD_79336 | JGI IMG/M metagenome (GOLD analysis project Ga0099829, IMG submission 79336) | Vadose zone soil microbial communities from the Eel River Critical Zone Observatory, Northern California, USA - CZOApr15con2H2.8 metaG | ecosystem: Environmental > Terrestrial > Soil > Vadose...
ATTTCCATGGCGGTGCGCGAGGCTGCGGTGAACGCGGTGCTGCACGGCAATGCCTACGATCCGAGCAAGAAGGTGCGGGTGGCCTTCGAGAACACAAGAGACGCGCTGGTGATTACTATTGCGGACGAAGGCCCCGGGTTGTGCGAGCAGGACGTTCCCGATCCGCTGGCGCCAGAAAATTTGCTGAAGCAGTCGGGTCGTGGTATTTTTCTCATCCGCTCGTTTATGGACGAGGTACGGTTTCGCCCCCTCGAGCCCGGCACGGAAATTACTTTAATCAAGCATGTTCCCGGGAACTCAAGGGAACACACGGAGGAAGCAAAGTGACCATGAAGGCCAGTACCCGGCAGGTGGACGGCGTGACTGTGGTAGACCTGAGCGGACGCATTACGCTCGGAGAAGGCAGCGTTGTGCTGCGCGATACGGTGCGCGATTTGATTGGTAAAGGCGATAAGAGGATCCTGCTGAATCTCGGCGACGTCACCTACATTGACAGCTCGGGAATCGGCGAGTTGGTGAGCGCGTTTACCACCGTCCGCAACCAGGGTGGCGAGCTGAAGCTGCTCAAGCTCACCAAGAAGGTCCACGACCTGCTCCAGATCACCAAGCTCTACACCGTCTTCGACGTCAAAGACGACGAAACCCAGGCCATCGCCTCGTTCAAGAAATAATCGGATCATTGAGTCATCGAATCATCGGGTCATTGCTGAATTGCACAATTACTAGCGATGCAAATTGGTCAATCACCCAATGACTCAATGATTCAATGACCCAATAGCCTTCCATGCGTATTACACGCTTAGACCGCAGCCAGGTTGACGCTGAATCGCAGGCCGTCTACGACGACTTCCTGCGCGAACGCGGCAACGTGCCCAACATGTTCCGCAGCGTGGCCCACCGGCCGGAGATCATGCGCACCATGGTCGCGCACTTCCGCGCGGTCATGAATACCGGTACCGTTCCCAAGAAGCTGAAGGAACTGGTGATCGTGCGTACCACGCAGCTCAACCGCTGCGAATATTGACTGGCCTCGCATACCGTCTTGGCAAGACGGCTGGGCTGGACGGACGATCAGATCAACAATCTCGCTGATTTCGAAAAACGATCTGACTTCACCAAAGCAGAAAAAGCCGCCGTGCGCCTGGCCGAACGCATGACCCTGGACGCGCACAAAGTAGACGAGGAGCTGTGGAAGCAGTTGCGGCAGCATTTCGATGAAGGGGAGGTCGTGGAGCTGTGCGCTGCTATCGGGCTGTTCAACTATTTCAACCGCTTCAACGACGCGCTGCAGATGGAACCCACCAAGTAAGAAGTACGATTTACGAAGTAAGAAGTGCGATTGTTGATTTGGCGATTGAACTCTTCGCTCGTGCTTCCCACTTCGTACTTCCTACTTCTTACTTTTCAAATCACACCAGTCCCTTCCTTAGCTCATCCAGCGGATACTTCGTTCCCCGCCAAGTAATGCCGCCATTCCACAGGGTCACACAAGCTGAGCGCAGCATGGCGTAGATCAGCAGCATCGCTCCAACCGGGTGGGTAAAAACGTACAGCGGCGAGATAGGGGAATAGAATGACATGCCCAGGTAAAGACAGAAGATTACGGCGAGCGCCAGCAAAAAGCCCAGCTTGCTCCAGCCAGGAGCAAGCACCGCCCCCGCGTATGGCAGCAGAAAGAAAAAGGCCATGGCCAGCACGGCAAGCAGTGCCCGCCACCACTTGAATTCAACCAGAGCAAAAAAGTTTTTGGTGATATTGCGGACAAAGCCAAGAGCGCCCACGATCCAACGGATTTTGATCAAGCCGGGACCAAAGACGCAGTGTTGAGTAAATCCGTTCTGCTTGACCAGTTTGCCCAGCTTCATGTCTTCGATCACCTCCATGCGCAAGGCGTGAAATGTACCAATTCGCTCATACACGGAGCGGCGAATCATGTTGAACACGCCGCCGCCCATGTATTCGCGGGAGGAGGGATCGGCAACCTTCCAGGGGCGGTAGCCGAGAACCATAAAAGTTCCAAACTGAGAGACCATCATGCGCTCGCCGTAGGTGTGCGTCTCCATGTCAGGAACCAGGGCAAGATGATCTACGGGCGCGGCTTCAGCGTAGGCTGTGGCGCGGCGGAGACAATCGCGACGGAAGATTACGTCGGCATCGGTAAACAACAGCCAGTCACCACTGGCCTTCTGGGCGGCGGTCCACATGGCATGCGGCTTGCCTAACCAACCCGCAGGAAGCTGGGCGATGTGGATGACGCGAAGCCTGCCATTTGAGGTCGCGGCCAGGCGGTCCATGATTTCACCAGTGCGATCTGTCGAACGGTCGTCGACGGCGATGATTTCGTAGTTGCCATAATCGAGTTTCAGGAGAGAGGTCAGTGCCGGTTCTACAGTTTCTTCTTCGTTCAGGGCGGGCACGATGATGCTGACGCGCGGCTGAGGGGATTGCACGTCCCACTCCGGTTTGCTGATATCGGCAATCCGGCGCATGCCCCACGCGGCCCCGGCCAGGCGCAAGAGCCAGAGACCTCCGAGAATCAGCCCGGTGGTCCAAGAGAACCAATGCGCTTCGAAATTGGACAGAAGAGAGTGCAAGCTCATTGTGGGCCTATGGCTACGTTCGTCCCAGAACTCATTTTGGCGAGAACTGCGTTTCCGTTGATGGGGACCGCGGGGGCGAAGCGCATGCCGTAGAACAAAACCGCGCCGGAAAGCACACACGCGACCATGGCGGGAATAAAGGCAATCGGTAATGAGCTATGGTCGGAGATGAATCCCATTAGGGGCGGCGAGGGGATGTCTCCAAGAATGTGAATCACAAATAAGTTTACGGCCACGGCGGTAGAGCGGATGGGAGCGGATACAGAATTTACCAACGCGGCATTGGCCGGGCCGGAGTTGGACATCAAGAAGAATATCGAGAGCAACACGGCGGGGTACATGAAAATTCCGGCATGAAAGATCGCCACGATCATGAAAGGGATGGCCAGCAACACACTCCATGCCGAGAGCCGATAATAGGAAGCCTTATCGCGGCGCAGCATCCAGTCGCCCAGCCAGCCGCCTGCCAGGGTAGCCACTACGCCATCGAAGAGGACAATTACGCCGAAGATCAGGTTGGCTTTGGTAAGGGGGATACCGCGCACGCGCGAGAGAAAAGTTGGCATCCACTGTGAGATTCCTCCGATGGCGAAGGTGAACATGGCCATCCCCAGAGAGATGGTCCAATAGGCGGGATTGCGGATTAATCCCAGCACGGTGGCGCGCTCCGGTGTGGCATGCAGGCGATCGGCGCTGCCCCGCTGCGGCTCAGGCATCAGCATCACCAGCAAGGCCAGGAGGAATCCGGGCAGGGCAGCAACCAGAAACGGTGCACGCCAGCCGTGCGAAGGCCCGAGAGCGCCTCCAAGCAGATATCCACCGGCAGCCCCCGCCGGGATCGCCATGTAAAGAACTGCCAGCATGCGTCCGCGCTGGTGTTCGGGAAAGAGATCGGAGACCAGCGACGGAGCAATGACAACAAAGCTGGCCTCACCGATGCCGACCAGCGTGTGCCGCACCAGCAAGGCCTGATAGGTGTGAGTTACAGCGGTCAGTAAAGTGGCGCCGCTCCATACAATGGCCCCGCCGGCTACCAGCCATTCACGCGCGTAACGATCGGCGAGGATTCCCACGAACGGCGCGGCGGCCACATAACAGAAGAAAAAAACTCCCGTCAGCCAGCCCATATCGGCGTCACTGCGGTCAAATTCTTTTTGAACCAGAGGCTGCACGGCGGCGAGCACGTAACGATCTACGTAATTAAAAAAATTCAGGGCGGTCAATACAGCCAAGGCTGCTGCGGGATAAATTTTCTTCGCTGGCATAAGGACGTTATTTTTTTGGCCGGGGATAACGGGCTTCAATCGTGGTGCCAATGCCGCCGCGCGGGCGGAACTCGCCGTTGACCACGGCCCAAACAGGCTTGGCGGCGCGAACTACGTCATCAAGCACCCGGTTCACAATGTTTTCCTGAAAGATACCCAGATTGCGGTAGGTGAAAAGATATTCTTTCAGCGATTTCAGCTCCAGGCAGAGTTTGTTGGGCATGTAGCGGATCTTGAGCACGCCGAAATCGGGCAGTCCGGTCTTGGGGCAAACCGAGGTAAATTCGGGGACATCCACCACAATCTCGTAGCCTGAAAACTGGTTCGGCCAGGTTTCTATGTCGGGAAACTTCGCGTCTAACCCTGCAGCAGCATGCTCAGGGGTGTAACGAGGCGCTTTAGGCATGTTTTCTATTGTAATGGCGAAGTGTGAGCAGAGAGTGCAGGCCTGACCTCTTTTTGACATGTCGACATGCTTATCGATTCGTTTAAGGAGTTTTTCCGACAAAAAAAGGGACTTAATGCACGATGCATGCATCTAACAATAAAAAGCTCACAAGCCATTTACGTCTACTTGATTGAAGAGAAAAGCAAATTTGGGGCGGTGAGCCCAGCCGTGCTGGAAACCAAAAACAGGAAAATGTAAAGGCGCGTCAGATATACTAAATTGTTTCCCTCTCAACATGCTCCCAGCCAGCCCAGAGCATGAATTTCGGGAAAACGCCAAGGAACCAGGTATTGAGTAAGCGGATTTGGACCATTATTGCCGCCGTGGTTGTGGGTGTGATCATCCTCGCCGCATTCATAACATCGTCGCGCGGGGAACTCCCTGTGCGCACCGAAACGGCACGGCGCGAAACCATCATCAACACCATCCAGACCAACGGAAAGATTGAGCCCATCCAGAACTTTGAGGCCCATGCACCGGTTGCAACCACGGTCAAGAAGCTGCTGGTCAACGAAGGGGACATGGTAAAAAAGGGAGAGCTTCTGCTGCAGCTTGACGACGCCGATGCGCGCGCCCAGGCAGCCAGAGCGCTCGCCCAAATGCGCAGCGCTGACGCCAATTTGATTGCTACACACACTGGTGGCACACACGAAGAGGTGCTCTCGAACGAGGCAAGTTTGGTCAAAGCACACGGTGACTTCAGCTCGGCGCAAAGAAATTTAGACGCCATGAAGCGCTTGCAGCAAAGCGGCGCGGCGTCACCGGCGGAGGTCTCTGAGGCAGAGAACCGGCTACAGACCGCCCAGGCACAGGTAAATCTGCTGGAACAGAAGCTCAAGGAACGATACTCCCAACCCGAGGTACAACGCGTTTTCGCACAAAAAATAGAGGCAGCGACTGCTTATAACGCCGCAAAAGACATCCTCGACAGTTCGAATGTGCGCGCGCCGCAGGATGGAATCGTTTATTCATTGCCGGTGCGCCAAGGGCAGTATGTCAATGCCGGCGATCTGCTGTTGCAGGTAGCCAATCTCTCCAAAGTCCAGGTGCGCGGCTTCGTGGATGAGCCCGACATCGGGCGCCTGCAAACTGGACAGAAGGTCTCCATTGAGTGGGATGCCATTCCCGGGCGTATCTGGGAGGGCAAACTGACCCGCGTCCCTACTACCGTAATTGTGCGGGGCACACGCACTGTGGGCGAAATCAAGTGTGAAGTGGACAACGGCGACGGCAAGCTGCTGCCGAATATCAACGTCAACGTGACCATCCTGACGGCACACGAGAACAATGCGCTTACCGTCTCGCGAGAGGCCATGCATCAGGAAGACCATGTCCATTTTGTTTATCAAATTGTGGATGGCAAACTGAAACGCAAAGACGTGGAGACCTCCGTTTTCAACCTTACCCGCATCCAAGTGGTGAAAGGACTCGATGACGGCGCCGAGGTGGCCCTGGGCTCAACCAATGGTACGCCCCTGCAAGCCGGAGTCTCAGTTCATGTAGTGCAAGGTACGAATTAATTTTTATTACTCCTTAAAGCCAAAAAGCCAATGAAAAGAAACTTATTAATTGTCGCTCTTATAATGGCTGGCGCCTTTGTAACCACTACCAGCGCCTTTGCCGCTGACGCCATAACCCGCGAAACGCTGGCTGACGGACAGATCAACGACGTTATTGCCACATTGAAATCGCATACCCAATCTTCTCCTCAAGACGCTGAAGCTTTTCATCTGCTCTCGCATGCCTATTTCGAGCTGGAACACTGGGATGACGCCATTAATGCCGAACAGCAGGCGGTCGCGCTGGCCCCTGACAGCAGTGAGTATCACCTCTGGCTGGGCTGCTCTTACGGCAACAAGGCCGAGCACTCGAGCTGGTTTACAGCGTTGCGCTATGCGCGTCGGACACGGGAAGCGTTTGAAAAGGCGGTGGAGTTGGACGAAAAAAATGTCGAGGCGCGCCGTGACCTCTCTGAGTTCTACATACTAGCGCCGGGATTTTTGGGCGGTGGCAAAGATAAAGCTTTTGCCCAAGCCGAAAAGCTGAAAGGCACTGATGCGGCAGCATCGCACTGGATCAAGGCTCGAGCAGCGGAAGAAGACAACAAGAACGACGTGGCCGAGACGGAGTACCGCGCGGCCATCGCAGCTTCTGCAAATCCGGCTGCGGAATGGCTCAGTTTGGCGTCGTTTTACCGGCATAAAAAACGCTATCCGGAGATGGAAGACGCCCTCAACAAGGCCGTAGCGGCTGATGACAAGAAGCCCAGCAACGTGGTCTTTGACGCTGCTTCACAATTGCTGCGCGCAGGACGCAATTTTCCTCTGGCGGCCAGCCTGGCAAACAAATATATCTCCGAAAAAACGCACGCTTTTGATGCGCCTGTGTTCCAGGCGCATTTCCTGCTGGGGCAAATCCTGGAAAAGCAAGGCGATAAAAACGGGGCCATCGAGGAATACAAGGCCGTGCTCGCCGTGGCCGGCGACTATAAGCGCGCCCAGGATGCTTTGAAGCACTTGAAGTAATTTCGGCCAGTTTTTCTGTTTAAACCATGCGAGAAATTGAGTACCACATGAAGGGTACCCATTCATGAAATCAAAAAAGGGACTCTCTTGTACACTGTGGTTTTTACTTCCAGCACTTTTGCTGGGTTGTTCGCCCTGCGATGAAGAGATCATATTTGAATCCCATTCGCCCGATAACACGCATACAGCCGTAGCTTCTTATCGAGAGTGTGGGGCTATAGCTAGAGACGCTACGCACATTATCGTGCGACCAAATTCGAAAGGCAGTAATGAGACTGAACAGGTCATTTTCGGTGCGCGCAATCAGCAAACAATCGAACTCTCATGGAAGAGTCCTTCTGAGTTGACAGTGAGATGTGCTGGCTGCCGTGCTGATGACATAACATTTCAAGTCTCTAAAGTCGGAGGGCTAAGAATCACTTACGAATTGCCTTAACAGGATGAACGCTTCGTTGCATTACGCGCTGGCCTTCGACAGGTGGAGCTGTCACATAACTTGCCACTGAAAACAGTCTGAACTTCTCAAAATAGAATGAGAGATGTCAACTGTGCACGGGCCTTGTTATACTTCCAGATTCCTTAGATTCCAATAATTTAGGTGATGGTGATGCGAGTCACATTGCGTTTTTCAGTTTGCTGTCTGGCTGTTCTAGCCGTTCTAACATTCACTGCCAAGAGTTTGAAAGCGGCGGAACCCCTGGCGTTCCGCCACGCCATTGATCTGGCGTTGCACCACAGCACCACCATGGCCATCGCCTCGGCTGACCAGGCGCGGGCGCACGCAGCAGTCCAGGCAGGCCGCAACCTGTTTCTGCCGCGCGTGGAGGCCGGCTCCGGCGCTGCTTACACTTACGGGTATCCACTCAGCCTTGAAGGCTCTGCACCCACCGTCTTCAACGTTACGACACAACAGTTTCTCTTCAATCCCTCACAGCACGAGTTTCTGCGCTCGTACCAAAGCGAGTGGAAGGCCACGACTTTTACCGCTGACGACAAAAAGAACCAGGTCATTCTGGAAACGGCCACAGACTACATTGAACTCGATACCGTCACCTCGATGCTGAGCATTCTGCAGCAGCAGAACGAAGCAGCCCAGCGCGCCGAGCAGGTGGTCGGCCAGCGAGTGAAGGAAGGCGTGGATAGCGAAGTAGAGCTGACCAGGGCCAAGCTGGCCAGCGCCCGCGTGCGCATGAAAGCGGCGCAGGCACAAACTACGGCTGACCTGCTGCGCGAGCGGCTGTCGCAGCTTACAGGATTACCGGTCGCAGAGATCCAAACCGCATCTGAATCCATTCCCAAGCTACCCGGGGCGGATCAGAACGAGGATTTGATGGCGAGGGCCTTGGAGTACAGTCCCGCACTCAAGGGAGCAAACGAACATGCAGAGGCCAAGCATTTCACCGCCAAGGGCGAACATAAAGCGCTCTATCCCAGCATTGATCTGGCCGGCCAATATGGTTATTTCGCCAAGTACAATCACTTTCAGGATTACTTCAGTGGGACCAGAAAATTCCGCAGCAATAATGCCGTGTACGGCATGGTGGTCCGCATTCCAATCTTCAATGCTGCGCAGAAGGCACAGGCAATGGCCGCTGACCAAGAGGCGCTCATCGCCAGGAAGCAGGCAGAAGATGTAAAGGACCAGGTCTCCTCCGAAACGCTGAGATTGCAACGCTCGCTACGCCAGCTTGCCGAAGCGAAGGAGGTAGCGCGGTTGGAACACGAACTTGCTCAGTCCGACGTGGAAGCAGCACAGGCACGGTTGCAGGCGGGAACAGCTACGATCAAAGACGAACAGCAGGCACGGGTACATGAGCATGAGACCTATATCAATTTGCTGGACGCCTCTTTCACCCTCGATAAGACACAGATGGAATTAATGCGCTCTACAGGTGAGCTGCAGCACTGGGCAATCGCTCCGGACACAACTACGCCGAATAGCCCTCCCAGCACGACTACACCCAACAATCCTTAAGACTGATCTCATGAATCAACTACAGGGTGAATCAACAGCAGGATGACTGAACAGCAGCGCAAGCGAAGTGGGTCTGACTCCGCAGATTACGGAACAGAGTTGGGAAACTTTGTGCAACGGATTGTGACTACCGTCAAACCGCGCCTGGCCGTGGAGGACTGTGGCGATATCAGGTTTACTCTCGCCCTGGCTCAAGGTTTGAGCGAGAACGGGTTCGGCAAACTCATTGCCTGCGACTCAGACGCAACCCGGTGCGCGCAAGTGCAACAAGAGGTTGCGGCAGCTGGCCTCACGGCCCTGGTTGAGGTGCGCAATCAATCGGTGTTGGAAAGCAGAATTGAGGGCAATATTGACCTGCTCTTCTGTTCTGCCAACTACGAACAGGTAGTACAGCGATTTCTTCCGCAGATCAATCCTTTCGGGCTTCTGCTGCTGCACACTAGCGGAGGCGATTACGAGAAGGCGCGTGAATTTGCCCTGCGCCTGGATAGAGAAGGAATTCTCTCGGTCGTGCTTTTGCCAGCAAATTTAAAACTGGTAATGGCACAAAAGCGAAGCGGAAGAAGATGAAAGAACAGTTCCCGGTTCACGGCCAGCCGGGATAGGTTCTCAGTTCTAATTCAGGACAGATTCAAAGCGTGCAGGATATCTACATGGCCCAAACGGCGTTCATAACTATTAACAGATTTTATCTTCATTTCCTTTCAACCATACCGCTGCAGATGTTACTATTAAGAGTTTACTTATGCCATTAAAGACACTGCTCTTAAATCCACCGTCTTTCGAGGGTTTTGATGGGGGCGCAAGTTCGCGCTGGCCTGCAACCCGCGAGATTGAATCATATTGGTATCCGGTCTGGCTGGCGTATCCGGCTGGAATGCTGGAAGGCTCGCGTCTGCTGGATGCGTCGCCGCACCACGTCTCTGCCCAACAGACCATCGAATTGGTCAAAGAATATGAGTTCCTGGTGCTCTTCACAAGCACTCCGGGATTCAAGGGCGACTGCGCCCTAGCCGCTGCGATGAAAGACGCCAACCCCAAGCTCAAGATTGCCTTCGTGGGCCCGCATGTGACCACGCTCACCGAACAGTCGCTGAACGACTGCCCGTCCATTGATTTTGTCACACGGCGGGAGTTCGACTACGCCGTGGTCGATTTCGCCAATGGCAAGCCGCTGGCGGATATCCTGGGGATTTCTTATCGGGTGAATGGCAAGATTGTGCACAATCCTGACTGCCCAGAGGTCACCGATCTGGACGCTCTACCTGATGTGGTGGATGTCTACAAGCGCGATCTCGACGTGCACCGCTACAATGTGCCGTTTCTGCTGCATCCCTATCTTTCGTTCTACACCACGCGCGGCTGCCCGGCGCAGTGCACGTTCTGCTTGTGGCCGCAGTTGCTCAGCGGGCATCCGTGGCGCAAGCGCTCTACCGACCGCGTGGCGCGCGAGATGGCCAAGGTAAAAGAATACTGGCCCGATTTGAAAGAAGTCTTCTTCGATGATGACACCTTCAACATCCAGAAGGCGCGTACGGTTGAGCTGTGTTCCAAGCTCAAACCCCTGAATATGACGTGGTCATGCACCTCGCGAGTGACTACGGACTACGAAACCCTTAGAGCGCAAAAAGAAGCGGGATGCCGTCTGCTGATTGTGGGATACGAATCCGGCAATGCGCAAATCCTGAAAAACATCAAGAAAGGCGCGACCATCGAACGTGCCCGTGACTTTACCCGCGACACCAAAAAACTCGGACTAACTGTGCACGGCGATTTTATTATCGGCTTGCCGGGAGAGACGCGTGAAACTATAGAGCAAACCATCAAGTTTGCCAAAGAGCTCGACGTGGAAACCATTCAGGTATCGCTGGCGCATGCATATCCCGGTACCGAACTGTTCGATTTTGCCAAGAAGAACGGTTTCATCGTCAATGACCAGCAGATGGTGGATGAGGGCGGACATCAACTGGCCCAAATTGAGTATCCTGGCCTGCCGCGTGAAGAGGCCCTAGAAGCTGTGCACCGCTTCTACGATGAATACTACTTCCGGCCCAAGGCAATTTTCCGCATCGTGCGCAAAGCCGTGTTCGATTCAACAGAACGCAAGCGGCTCATTAAGGAAGGCAAATCGTTCATGAAGCTGCGCGCAGCGCGCAAGAAGTATGTTGCAGGACGTCGCAATACAGAAGCCGCAAGCAGAAACACCGAAACCGCTGGAACCGCCGAAGCATAGGAACCCAGGCTCCTTGACCCTTCACCGGTACCTGATACTGGCAGCAATGGTTGTCCTCAGTTCTGTGGGAGACGTCTGTCTCTCACGTGGCATGAGGAACATCGGCGCACTCTCGGTTGGAGATTTTCGCCGTTTGATACCCGCCGTGTTCAGCCCGTGGGTAGGAGTGGGTGTATTGCTCCTGCTCGGCTTTTTTGCGGCCTACTCCATTGCCCTCTCCTGGGCGGACCTGACCTACGTGCTTCCGGCATCTTCTATCGCCTACGTGCTGGTGGCCGTGCTGGGATGGCTCATCCTGCATGAACACATCACTCCTACGCGCTGGGCAGGAATTCTGCTGATAAGCTGCGGCGTCGGAATTGTAGCCGGCGGGCCCATTGCGACCCGGCGCCATCATCCTGCGAAGGAACCTCACTCATGAGTTCGCAAACCGCATATACCTGGGGCTCGATCGCACTGATGGTGACCTGCTCAACGGTGGGTGATGTGCTCATCTCGAAATCTATGAAGCACGTTGGCGATATCAGTGAGCTGCGAAAACGCGCCGGCCTGGGCACGGTAATACGGCGGGTGGCAGGGACCAGTACTTTTTGGATTGGGCTGTTCTTTATGATGATTACGTTTTATACGCTGCTCTTCGCCCTCTCCCACGCCGATGTAAGCCTCGTAGTACCCGCCACAACTTCACTCACCTTTGTGACCAATGCCGTCGCCGCCCGATTTTTTCTGCATGAAAACGTAGACGGCCGCCGCTGGGCCGCCACCGTGTTTGTGTGTATTGGGGTGGCGCTGCTGGCGAGTTAGTTCTCAGTTCTCAAAATAAACGGAATTTGGATTCAGGTGATGATGCGGCCCAGCAGGCCGCGGGAGAGCACTCCTAATTTTTCTGCGGTACTCACGCGCACGCGCTCGCTGAAGACGTCGTAATTGCGGCGGGCAATCTTCTCCAGCAGGCGGCTGTAAATTTCAATCAGCACCCACAGCGCGGGACGGCTTTCGTAGTCAACCAGCTCGATGAGTTCGCGGCCGGACTTGTAGAATTCGCGGGCGCGCTGCGCTTCAAACTCCAGTAGCGCACGAAATTTGTTGGGCTGAAAGCCATTGCCAAGACTCGCGGCAGATAAATCTTGCGGCGAGCGGCCAAATTGCGCCATATCCTGCTGCGGGAGGTAGACCCGCCCCATGGCAGCATCTTCTTTCACGTCACGGATGATATTGGTCATCTGAAAGGCGATGCCGCAACGCTCGGCCAGAATCTCAGCGTGCGGATCACGATAGCCAAAGATGCGAATGCAAACCAAACCTACAACCGAAGCAACGTGATAGCAGTATTGGTATAGATCTTCAAAGGTCGCATAGAGAGCCACGGGAGCATGGCTTACGGCTTCACTGGCGGCTTCACCGCTGCGAACAGCCAAGGTGTGCTCCAGGTCCATGGCAGTACCCTGCACCAGCTTTTCAAAAAGCTCGACCGGGATTTTGTAGCGGCGCTGGGCGTCGGCCAGAGCAAACAGAACCGCGTCATCGGTCGTATCGCCAGCGAAGGCGTGCCTTGCGCTCTCCAGCCAATCCTCCAGCTTCTGGTAGCGCTGCTCTGCAGGCAAATTTTCATCGTCGCTGAGGTCATCGGCATGGCGCATGAAGGCATACACGGCACACAGCGCATTGCGCTTGTGCTTGGGAAGCGCCAGAAAGGAATAATAAAAATTCTTGGCTGCCGAGCGGGCAATGGTGCGGCAGGCGGCGTAGGCGGCACTGAGCTGCATCTCACGCGCGCTGGTAGGAGAGTTTGCCATAAGGTTCAGGTCAATAACGATTTACTACGCCAAATTGCCGTTGGGCGCAACAGCTTTTACCGTTGGTGAAAACAATTGCCGCCACAGAAACGGAAACGGACACGCCAGCACCGAGAATGCGATTATGCCGCGAACTTCGCTGCGTGAAACCTTCACGCGCTGCTGCAACTGATTCACATTTGCCGTACGCAGCTTTCCAATCGTCTTGGCGCCGATTAAAATTGGCCACGCGCACGCAAGGCGGACGCGAAGTTGCGAAAAGGGCAATGTGTTCGTGTAATTCCAGCCGGCGAGCAAATGCGACTCCGCCTGGTCAAGGTAACGGTGATACAGCGGCAGAAATTTTGCCTGATTGGCGGGCGACCGCAATGTTTGTGGCGATAAACCTGCCAACTCTAATCTGTTCATCGGCAGATAGCAGCGGCCCTTCTTTAAGTCCTCCGGAAGATCGCGCAAGATATTCACGAGCTGCAAACCTTTGCCGAACCGGATGCCGTCGGCGATGAATTGCTTCTCATCCAGTGGCGCGCGCGGAAACAAATGCGCGCGGCAAATCTTCGTCCAAAATTCGCCAACGCAGCCGGCCACGCGGTAAGTGTAATCATCCAGCTCAATGTCGGTTTCCAGCGCGACGATTGTTTGCAGCGACGCTTGGGCGAACCGGCGCAAATCCAATTCCTGCCCGCTGGTGATCGTTGTGAGCACGTCACGAATCAATTTTTGATCGTCTGCAGACAAATATTGCAACGCCGACAAACTGTCGCCGACCTTTTCCAGCAATAATTTTTCAGAGGCTGAACCCTGTTGCTTCGCGAATTCGCCGAAATTCAACGGCGCAGAACTTTGACCGTTGTTTTGAACTAAGACCCGTTCGCGCAGTTTTTCTAGCGCATCAAGCCGTTGATCGAGCGGGAGGATTTCCGTGTCGGCAATAGTGTCGGTCGTGCGCGCGAGCAAATAAGCCAGGCCGATCTGCGGACGAACGCGCGCGGGCAACACGCGCAACGTCAGATAAAACGAGCGCGAGGTCGCCTTGAGCAAATCATCAATTGACTGTTTTGATGCAGTCATTGTGGAATGCGAATTTTCCGCCGGACGCGCCGCCCATCCTTCGGCCGTTGTCCTCGTCTCAGGGCTGGAAAGCGGCGGATTGAATTGCGCGTTATTCATCGTGGCAGATCTTTCAAGGGTCAATTTCGTGGCAGAATTGCCGTCTTAATGTCGCCCTGGCTGCCATTGGTCCGCTCCATCATATGACGAAATACCTGCGGCAATTCCGTCAGCGGGGCGCGGGCGGTGATGTAATCCGCCGGTCTGACCCTATTCTCGCAGATAAGAGCAAAGGCTTCACGTATCGCCTGCGGGGTGTGATGGAAGGTCGCCAGCATGCGCAACGCAGAGTAGTGGATGCGGTTGGTATCAAGCTCAACCTTGGTGCCGGCAGCGCATCCGCCAAAAAACTGTACGGTACCGCCCTTGCGCACCATATCGAGCGACCACTGCCAGGCTTCGGGCCGGCCAACGGCTTCAATCACAACATCGGCCCCGAGGTTTTGCGTGAGCTTGCGGATGGCAGCAATCGTGTCGGATTGCGAACTGGTTGGACCCGGGAGAATCTGCACAACTTCGTCGGCACCGAACTGGCGGGCGATCTGCACCTGCTCGTCGCGTTTGACTACGCTAATAACACGGCAGTTTTTCGCCTTAGCAACTTGAATGAACATCAGTCCAATAGGCCCGCCGCCGATAACAACGACGTTATCCCCGGCGTGAACATTGCTTTCATTCAGGCCAAGCAGAACACAGGCCAGCGGCTCAACCATCGCCGCCTCTTCAAAGCTTACTTTGTCAGGAATAACAAGTGTATTCTTTTCGACGATGCGCTTTGGAATGCGAATGTATTCGGCATAGGCACCGTTGTTAAACTGAAGATCCTCGCACAGATTTTCCTGCCCGTGTTTGCAGTAGAAACATGCACCGCAGGGGGCGGAGTTGGCGGCAACAACGCGCATGCCTTTGCGGAAGTTGCTCACGCCAGCGCCAATTTCTTCAACTTCTCCCGCCAGTTCGTGTCCGAAGAGCGCAGGAGGAACCAGCATCTTAGCGTGATAGCCACGACGATAGACCTTGAGGTCAGTACCGCAGGTCAGGGCGGCATGCACCTTCACCAGAATCTCGCCTTCACCCAACGTGGGAATAGGGACACGCTCGATCTTGATGTCTTCTTTGCCGTAGAGGACTGCGGCGGTCATCATGCCGTTGGCAGCAATTTTGGAGTCTGCGCTCACGGCTTCTTTCCTTCCCAGTTCAGGCCCGGAGTAATAACGATCTTGAGCGAATCGGGCTGCGGATGCATGGCCAACTTGATTCCTTCGACTGCCTGCTCCAGCGGAAAGCGATGCGTGACCAGGCGGCCCATATCCATGTCACCACTAAAGACGAAACGTTCGGATTCTTTCTGCAGGTCTACCGAAGCGCTGTAGGAGCCGAGAAGAAATTTTTCGTCCATGCAGACGGCGGAGGGATCCATGGTCGCCTGGCTGCGTGTGGTCTGGGCAAACAGAAGCACGCGACCTCCGGGGCGGGTTGCATCCAGAGCAATTTGCACCAAAGCATTTCCGGCTACGGCGACGATTACGGCATCGGCGCCGCGGCCATCGGTAATCTGGCGAATGCGCTGGGTTGCGTCTTCTTTGGAGGCATCAATCGTATCTGTGACACCGATGCTGTGGGCTGCGGCAAGGCGCTGCGCATACATGTCAGAGGCAAAGACGCGCGCGCCTGTGGCCTGGGACAGCTTGGCCAGCATCATGCCGATGGGGCCCTGGCCAATTACCAGAACCGTTTCTTCGGGCTGCAAGCGTAGGGTCTCAATGCCCTTCTGGCAGGTGTTAATCGGCTCGATAAAGGCCGCCTGCTCATAGCTGACGTGCTGGGGAATGCGAACTACGCCACCGCGCTGGATGATCCAATCCATGACGCGCACGTATTCGGCAAAGCCTCCGCCGCTAGGCTCGTAGCCGGCGGTTACGCCGACTTTCTTGTACACAGGACACTGGGCAAAGACTTTGCGGTTGCAATAGAAGCAATCACGGCAAGGAATGTGATGAAAGACCATCACACGCTCGCCCAGGGAATAACTTGTCACGCCCTCGCCTACTGCCACAATCATGCCTGAGGTCTCGTGGCCGAAGATGCGCGGAGCAGAGTGCGAGCCGGTGCTGATTTTCTTGAGGTCGGTGCCGCAGATGCCGCAGGTATGAACCCGGATCAGCAATTCGCCTGGGCCAATCGTGGGCACAGGGACGGTTTCCATGCGGACATCATTTTGCCCGTGATAGACAGCGGCCCGCATGGTCGCGGGAATCTTGCCCAGGACCGTACTGCCGGTTTGAGTTGCAGTTGCCATAGTTAAGAGTCGAGTCTCGCCAATTTAGATTCTATCGCGTTCGCGGGTAAATCCTGGTTCTCAATCAGATTCTGGATAAGCGGCGCCAGCGCCCTGGCCGCCAGGTTGGTGTTGCGTGCCAAACGAAATACCACAGGCCACATCGCAGGCCGGAGCGCGGCGTGCAATACGAATCTGCTGGTAGCAAAATTTCCGGTAGCATCTACGAACTTATCCATCGGCGGCATGGGAAATTCCAGCTCATCGGAGATTGCCTTGACCGCAAAGAAAGGCAGCTTCGCTTGTGAGGCAACTTCGGCCACGGCGGCTGCTTCCATATCAACAGCGTGGGCGGAAAAGCGCTGGGCTAAGGCGCGCTTTTCTTCCGAGCCCGAAATTTTACCGACGGTCACAAGTATGTTTGTGCCTGAGTTTGCCGGGTAGATTTTTCCACTAGCAGCATCAATTACCTGTGCAGCAAAAAATGCCTGCCCGACTTTTATGTCGTTGCTCAAGCTTCCGGCCAACCCAACTGAGACCAGCGTCTGCGGTTGATACAGTTTTGTAACAGCTTCAGCCGCTAAATAGGCCGCACTGGCGCCGATTCCACCGCACACCAACACGGCTTTTTCTGATTCGTAGAAGCGCAGAGTCTTGCCGCCGTGCTCGACGTCGCGATGTTTCCAGCTGTGGATGATCGGAGCGATTTCACGCTGCAAGGCGGCGATGATGGCGAGACGAGGATGAGAGAATTCCGTGTTATTTCGCCCGGACATAACCGTGTCTCTTAAACCACTCCACCGCGCGACGCAGAGCGTCGTCAACGGGAACAACCTTATATCCGAGTTCACGTTCTGCTTTGGCGGAGGAGGCAAACATTTTTTTGCGGCCCATGCGGACCGCATCCACCGTTGCGCGCGGCTCCTTGCCCAGCAGCAGCCCGGTAAACACCTGATCACATGCTGCGAAGCCCATGGCGACCATGTGCGGGACTTTCATCGTGGGAGCGGGCAATCCGGTGATGGCGGCTAGCTTGTCGAGAATCTGCTTCAGTGTCAGGTTCTCGCCGCCGATGATATAACGCTCGCCGGGACGGGCCTTTTCTATCGAGGTGATGTGGGCACGGGCACACTCGGTGACGTCTACCAGGTTAAGTCCGGTATCTACATACGCACGAAATTGTCGGTTCAGAAAATCTACGATGATCCTACCGGTCGGAGTGGGCTTGATATCCTGCTCGCCGATGGGAGTCGTAGGATTCACCAAAACCACATTGACGCCGTTGCGTCCGGCTTCGAGGACGACCTGTTCTGCCATAAATTTGGAACGCTTGTAGTGCCCAATCATGTTGGACAGCGCAACCGGCGAGTCTTCGTTGCAGGGCTCGCCGTTTCCTGTGAATCCCATGGTCGCCACCGAGCTGGTATACACCACACGGCGCACACTGGTTTGTTGTGCGGCCTGCAGAATGGCGCGCGTACCTTCGACGTTGGCGCGGTACATCTGCTCCGGATCGCGCACCCAGAGGCGGTAATCGGCGGCCACGTGGAAGACAAAGTCGCATCCCTGCATTCCTTTTTTCAGTGACTGGGGATCGGTGAGATCGCCGGTCACACGCTCAGCCTTGAGGGCATCAATGTTGGAGGTAGGGCTGCTGGAGCGCGTCAGAAGGCGCAACTCTGCGCCCTGCGCTGCCAGCAGGCGGGCGACGTGGCTGCCGACGAATCCGGTGGCTCCAGTGACGAAGGCTTTCATGGAAGTAGAAAGGCACGGCATACGCCGTGCCCGAGGTTAAAATTCTTAGACGCAGAAAACAAGTCTAGTCGAGTTTTTCCGCTTCGATGCCGATGTTTTTCTCGCCAGCAGAGCGCTTTTCCCAGTATTTGCGAACCCAGGCTTCCCAGCTTCTGCCCGCTGCGGTATCGCGTCCGCTGAAGGCTAGCGCGGCGATATCGGCATAGGCGACGCTGAGTTTCTCATCCGAGCCGGCGGGAAAGAGGCGCACGCAAGAATCCGCCAGAGTCTTACCGGAGCGCCGGTCGAAGATGTAACCTTCAACCTTGTTTCCGTTTTTCAAAGTGATAGACACATCGCCACGATAATCAAAGGCCTTTTCCAGAGCCTCGCGGATTTCCGTTTCGCCAGCCAGTTGCGGAATCCAGCCTTCCAGCTTTTCGTGAAGCGTTCCCGGAGAAACCTCGAGAGCATCAGGATTGCTTGCGACCGGCTCGGTCACAGCCGAGGACGGCTGTGCCACACGCTTTTCAGTTTTCGTTTCTATGGAAGGAGTGCCACTCATGCTCTGGTCTCCTCAAGCTCGGTCTCGGTCTTTTCAATCTGCACCAGCGGATTATAGGCATGCACCGGGCGCGCAGTTTCATTCAAAAGCTGACGTGCATCGTCATCCTTATAGCTTTGAAAGAGCGTGGCCTTCACGGCTTCAAGAAAACCTTTGAATGAACTGAAGGTATAGTTGAGCGCCGAGGCCTCATAGCCGCTGTGCACCATGCAATTGGCACACTTGGGATTTCCCGATTCAGTCCCGTATTCGTGCCACTCGGTGGCTTCCATCAGCTCCTGGAAGGTATCAGCGTAACCATCCTGCAGCAGGTAGCAAGGCTTTTGCCAGCCGAAGATGTTGTACGTCGGCATGCCCCATGGGGTGCAGGTATACTGCCGCTTGCCCATCAGGAATTCAAGAAAGAGCGGCGACATATTGAATTGCCAGTTCTTCTTGCGGTTGGAAAGAATGGCGCGGAAGAGCCGCCGGGTGCGGGCGCGTCCGAGGAAGTGTTTCTGATCGGGCGCCTTGTCATAAGAATAGCCGGGCGAGAGCATCATGCCTTCGACCCCGAGGTCCATAGCTTCATCAAAGAAGGCGCGCACGCTGTTGGGGTCAGCACCGTCGAACAGAGTCGTGTTCGTAGTCACGCGGAAGCCGCGCTTCAGGGCCTCTTTAATGGCTTCGACCGCAACGTCATAACCACCTTCACGACAGACGGAAAAATCGTGGTGCTCGCGCTGCCCGTCGAGGTGCACGGAAAACGTAAGATATTTGCTGGGCTTGAAGAGATCGAGTTTTTCTTTCAGCAACAGAGCATTGGTGCACAGGTAGATATACTTTTTGCGCTCGACCAGACCTTCGACAATCTCGCCGATCTGGGGATGCATCAGCGGCTCGCCGCCGGGGATGCTGACCATGGGAGTGCCGCACTCCTCCACCGCGCGGAAGCATTGCTCCGGCGTGAGGTCCTTCTTCAGGATGTGCGCCGGATACTGGATCTTGCCGCAGCCTGCACAGGCAAGATTGCAGCGAAAGAGTGGTTCCAGCATTAGAACCAGCGGATAGCGCTTACGGCCGGCCATCTTCTGCTTCAGGACGTAGCTTGCTACGGTCCACATCTGCGAAACTGGTACGGGCACTCGAGCTCCTCTCGAAATCTAAAAGTGTTACCTCAGGGGCTAAAGCCCCCTGTCTTCATGAAGCCTTATCAGCACGCCTAAGCCGTGCCCCTTCGAAAACTTAAAGATTATCAACCTGCACAAGGTTGCGACTTACCTTGCGCGGGTTTTCAATATTGGCAAAGACCCTCGCGTAGTTCGCCAGCGCGAGCATGGGGAAATAGTTCCGGTACAGGTGATACGCCAGGTAAAAGACCCGGGGAAAACCTGTTCCAGTGTACTGCGGCTCATCCCAGGAGCCATCTTTCTTCTGCGTCCGCAATAAATATGCGATGCCGCGGGCCACGCCTTCGCTGCGCGTATCGCCCGCCGCCAGCAATCCCATTACAGCCCAAGCTGTCTGCGACGGCGTGCTTGCGCCTACGCCCTTCAGCGCGGGATCATCATACGATCCGCAGGTCTCGCCCCAGCCACCATCCGGGTTCTGGAACATGCGCAGCCACTCTGCCGCCTGCTGGATGTAAGGCTCGTGGTTCCATACACCCATGGCCTCGAGGCCCCTCAGGACGCACATGGTTCCATAGATATAGTTTACCCCCCAGCGGCCAAACCAGGAACCATCGGGCTCCTGCTCGCGGATAATAAAATCAATGGCCTTGCGCACGCGCTTGTCTTCGCGGGTGTAGCCGTAAACCGCAAGCATCTCCAGGACGCGACCGGTGATATCCACCGTAGGCGGGTCGAGCATGGCGTTGTGGTCCGCAAAGGGGACGTATTGGAAGACCATGCGGTCGTTATCTTTGTCGAACGAGGCCCAACCGCCATTCTTGCACTGCATGGAAAAGATCCACTCGATGGCGCGCTGGGAAGACTCGTGCTGATAGCGCTCGTTAGGATTGTCTACATGGCTCAGGCCAAGCAGCACCATGGCGCTGTCATCCACATCGGGGTAGAACTCGTTATTGAATTCAAAGTACCAGCCGGCGGGGGCAGCGTTGGGATTTTTAACGCTCCAGTCACCTTTGTGTGTGACCTGCTTTTTCAGCATCCAGTCGGCTGCCGCCACCATGCGTGGCTCAGACGGGGAAACTCCACACTCGCCGAGGGCAAAGAGCGCATAGGCCGTATCCCAAACCGGCGACATGCAGGGCTGCATGCGGAAGGTTTTCTGTTCCTCAATCCCCAGCTTCTCAAATTCATCCATGGCGCGGATGAATTGCGGGTCATCCACGGAATATCCCAGGCAGCGCAACGCAAGAATCGAATTCAAGATACCGGGATAAATTGCGCCCATACCATCAGACATCTCGAAGCGTTCGAGCATCCACTTTTCAGCCTTGCGTAGAGCCAAGGCACGCAACGGCCGCACGTGCACACGCTCGAAAAAGTGCACGAGGCGGTCGAGCACCAAAAAGAAGTTCCGCCAACTCAAAATCTTTTTCGACCACTTCAACTTCAGGTTGATTTGGTCACGATCACCAGGGAAAAGCTCATCAATTCCCTGCTCCGCGGGGATTTTCTTAAAAGGTTTCTTGGCGTAGACAATCGAAAGCGGAACCAGGATCGCCCGCGACCAGGAAGAAATCTCGTAAATGTTGAACCAGAACCAATTTGGAAACAACACAATCTCTGGCGGAATGGCAGGTACCGCGTCGTAATCGTACTGCCCCAAGAAGCAAAGATAAATCTTGGTAAAGGTATTGACCTGGGAAACGCCACCCATTTCGAGAATGCGTCCACGAGCGCGAACCAGTGCCGGATGATCGGGCTTGTAGCCCATCAGCTTCAGGCCAAAATAAGCTTTCACCGAAGCACTGATGTTCGACGGCCCACCCTGGTAGATCGGCCAGCCACCGTCTTCGTTCTGGTGACGAAGAATCTCAACAGTTGCCTTGGCCATCTTGCGGGGATCGCCCGTGCCCAGCAGGGTATGCATCAGGATGTAATCGGATTCCAGTGTGGTATCGGCTTCTAATTCGCCACACCAGAAGCCTTCCTCCGTCTGGATGGAGAGGAGGTATTTACGGATGGCATCAATAGCCGCAGCCACGCGGCTGCGCATGTCATCAAGCTTGCCAAAGGTCATTGGCAGAAGATGGCGCTCAGATGCGCCCTGGGGAAAGGGCTGTTCCATCGCTTACTCCGCAATTGCCGGCGCAGGAGCTTCGCCAATAGCGGCAACGATCTCGGGAGGCAATCCGAAACGAACATTTTCGGGCATGACCTCGACCTCACGAAGGTTGGTGAACCCTTTGTTCTGCAAGAACAAAATTACTTCTTCCACCAAACACTCCGGAGCTGAAGCTCCTGCGGTTAGGGCAATGGTTCTAACGCCGTCCAACCACTCCGGCGCGATTGCCCGGAAATTTTCAATCAAATGAGAAGAGCGCCCTAAGTTGCGCGCAACTTCCACCAGGCGGTTCGAGTTGGAGCTGTTATCGGAACCCACAACCAGCAACAGGTCGGCTTCCTCTGCAATATGCTTGACCGCAACCTGGCGGTTTTCAGTGGCATAGCAGATATCCTGCGCGTGCGGTCCACGAATGTAGGGGAACTTGTTCTTCAGAGCGGCGATGATGTCTTTGGCTTCATCGAGACTCAGGGTGGTCTGGGTGATATAGGCCACGCGGTTGGGATCGGGAACAACCAGCGCCTCAACCTCTTCCGTAGTGCTCACAACCTGAGTCACGAGAGGAGCTTCGCCGAGGGTCCCGATAACTTCGTCATGATCGCGATGGCCAATCAAAATGATGGAGTAGCCTTCCTTGGCATACTTGACGGCTTCCACGTGGACTTTGGTGACCAGCGGGCAGGTGGCATCCACTACGCGCAGATTGCGCTTCTTGCTGGCCTCGCGCACTTCCGGTGAAACACCGTGGGCGCTGTAAATAACACGCTCGCCATCGGGGACTTCTTCCACACTGTCTACAAAGATGGCGCCTTTGCCCTTGAGTTCATCCACGACATAACGGTTGTGAACAATCTCTTTACGCACATAAATGGGTGCGCCAAAAGCCTCCAAGGCTATACGGACAATATCAATGGCTCTTACCACCCCGGCGCAGAAACCACGGGGTTTGAGCAGAATAAGCGTTTTGGCTTCGACTTGGGCTCGGGGCTGGGCTTCGGTTTGTTTGTTCATTCGCTTATGTTTTAAGTATACAGGAGGCCTAAGTTTTTCAGAATCAAAACCTTACAAGATTTCAGACTCAAACCTTACAAGAAAGGTACCGTTGCCGTCAATGTAAACCATAGAAAAAAGGGGGAATTAGCATTGAATGGGCGTTTCAGAGCAGTGAATGGTCAGAGGTAAAGGTTCAAACCTTGGCTTTGAGCATCTGCTCGGCATGGCGGAGCGAGGTCTCGGTTAACTTGGCCCCGCTTAACATTCGGGCAATCTCCTCGGTGCGCTCGGCCTCCGACAGCCGCCGGATGGTGGTATGCACACGTACAGTATCGGATTCCTTCTTTTCTTTCTTTTCAATTACATAATGCTGGTCGGCAAAGGAGGCGATCTGCGGCAGGTGGGTTATACAAAGCACCTGATGACTGTGACCGAGAGACTTCAACTTTATACCGACAGCCTCGGCGGCCCGGCCTCCGATGCCGGTATCAATTTCGTCGAAGACGAGGGTACGTATTCCGGCTTCGGATTTCCCATGCCTGGAATTAGAGCGGGCAGCATGTGGAGGCCCGTCAGCCTCAACCGTCGCCTTCAGCGCCAGCATCACGCGCGACATCTCACCACCGGAGGCGATCTGCTCCACGGGATGCAGCGGTTCGCCAGCATTGGTGGCGATGAGATAGGCGGCCTCATCAAAGCCCTCGGCTGACCATGAGGCCTGATCTTCGTTGGCCGACAGCTCCACATGGAAGCGGACCTTCATGGCCAAGTCGTTGATTTCGGCTTCCACTAATTTTTCCAGCTTGCGCGCAAGCTCCTGACGCTTTTTGGAAACGGTGCGGGCCTCCTTCAGATAATCTTCGGCGGCGACTGCAATGTCTTTGCGTAGCTGATGCAGAATCTCGTCGCGGTTCTCTACTTCATTCAGTTTGCGCGCGACCTCCTCGCCGAAGGCAATGATTTCATCCACGCTCTGGCCGTACTTGCGCTTCAAGCGATCCAAGAGCGCAAGCCGGTCTTCAATTTCAGCCAGACGCTGCGGAGAAGCGTCAATTCCCTCGGCATAATCGCGCAGCGTGATACCGGCATCTTCCACCGTGATGCGAGCTGATTCCAGCGCAGCCAGCGTCTCCTGAAATTTGGCATCGTAGCGCGTCAGCTCTTCCAACTGCTTGATGGCCGCACGCAGCGAAGAGGCCGCGGAAGAATTCGACTCATACAAAAGCTCGTGCGCACCCATAGCAGCGGAATAGAGTTTTTCTGCATTGGCCAGAACGCGCTTTTCCGATTCCAGGCGCTGGTCTTCGCCAGATTCAAGCCCGGCCTGCTGAATTTCTTTTTTCTGGAATTGCCACAAGTCAACCAAGCGCAAACGATCTTGCTCATCGCGCTCCAAGTCAGAGATGCGCTGCTGCAATTCGCGCCAGCGATGGTACGTCTCCGCGACTGCCTCGGTCTCGATGTTGCCAAAACGATCGAGCAGCCGCAAGCGCTCCCCCGCACCAAAAGCCAGCAGACTTTCGCTTTGCGCATGGATGTGAGCCAACTCGGGCGCAAGCTGTTTAAGCACCGCGACTGTGGCCGGCTGGTTGTTGATAAATACCCTGCCCTTACCGCCGGGGGCAATCTCACGGCGAAAAATCAGTTGTTCATCGGCGTGATCAATGCCGTTTTTTTCGAGGATCCCGGTAATTGCGCGACTTTTTACATCAAAGACGGCGGAAACAACGGCCTTCTCTGCGCCGTGGCGGATCATGTCGTTGGAGGCACGCTCGCCCAGCAACAGCGCAAGCGCATCAATCAGGATAGATTTGCCCGCGCCGGTTTCGCCCGTCAGCAGATTCAAGCCGGGGGCAAACTCCACCACGACATTATCAATGACGGCGTAATTTTCGACGCGAAGCTCGAGCAGCACGCTGCGTTTCCTCGGAGATTTGGAAGATTATCTACTAAAAAG
>Ga0099829_10000333_pt1 | contig 24583 bp, 19 predicted proteins | sample CZO8metaG_3_FD_79336 | JGI IMG/M metagenome (GOLD analysis project Ga0099829, IMG submission 79336) | Vadose zone soil microbial communities from the Eel River Critical Zone Observatory, Northern California, USA - CZOApr15con2H2.8 metaG | ecosystem: Environmental > Terrestrial > Soil > Vadose...
CGCTCCATGGCCCTGGAGACGGCAAGCAGGAAGTAGCCGAATTACTTCCTGTTTGCCAGTTACACGTGAGCAACTAATAGGAGGTGGCACAATAACAGCGGGAGCCTCTGTTGGCGGCATCCAGCAGAACCACGATGAACGACAACATCAAACGATCGATTCGCGAAAGCTACGATCAACTCGCGGGCGAATATGCACGCCGAATTTTCAACGAACTTCAGCACAAGCCGCTTGATCGAGAACTCCTCAATCGCTTCGCAGCTCAAGTCTCCGGGCGCGGCGAAGTGTGTGACATGGGCTGTGGTCCCGGTCAGGTGGCTCGCTACCTGCACGATATGGGCACCACCGTCTTCGGTCTGGACCTTTCTCCGCGAATGTTAGAACAGGCTCGCCAACTGAGCCCTGACGTTCGCTTCCGAGAAGGGAACATGCTGGCTCTCGACCTTCCGGATGGAACGCTCGCCGGCATCACGGCTCTTTACGCCATCGTGAATATTCCCAAGGAGTCGCTGCCTTTGTTGTTCCGGGAAATGGAGCGAGTACTGCAACCGGGTGGCCTTCTGTTGCTTGCGTTTCATAACGGCGACGAAGTCCTTCATGAGGATGAGTTGTGGGGCCTGACTATCTCCATGGATTTCTTCCTCTTTCCGCCATTGAAAATCCGACGGTATGTAGAAGCTGCGGGGCTTGTCATTGAAGAGATCATCGAGCGCGAGCCCTATCCTCCGGAAGTGGAGTACCAGAGCCGAAGGGCGTACTTTTTTGCCCGGAAGCCGGGCTTGGTTTAGCAGAACGGCAGGCCACAACGGTCCCGCAAGAGGCACGAGATGAAGGCTCGCCACCGCCGCCGCTTATAATTGCGCACATGCCCAGGCCGCACGATCCGCGATTTCAATTCGCCGTCGTTATGGTTCGCGACCAGGACCGAAGTGTGCGGTTTTATGTCGACCAGCTCGGGTTTCGCTTGGTGGCCGACCAGCAGGTGCCGTTGGGGGATCGCTGGATCGTTGTTGAACCTCCGGACCGGTCGGTACAGCTGGCGTTGGTGAGACCTCCGGAGAACTCCGATGCCTGCCGGAGAATCGGTCAGGATACCGGCTTGGTTTTGGTCACAAGCGATGTAGAGGCTTTGCATGAGGAATGGTCAGGGCGCGGCATTTCCTTTCCCCAATCTCCTGCAGATACTCCCTGGAAGGGACGGCAGGCGGTTTTTCAGGACAGCGACGGAAACCGATTCAGCTTGGTCGAATATGGCCCTATTACTGAGGCCCTGGAAGCCGAACGACGCGCCGCCGCGGAGAAGGAGGAGGCCGAGCGGCTCCTCGCCCATGAATTAGAGATTGCCAAGGAGGTGCAAGCGAGACTCCTCCCGCAGAAGATGCCTTCGCTCCAGACGCTTGAGTACGCTGGTGTGTGCATTCCGGCCCGGCAGGTAGGTGGCGATTACTACGACTTTCTTGAACTACGGCCCGGCCGGGCGGCCCTGGTCCTGGCCGATATCGCCGGCAAGGGAATATCTGGCGCTCTGCTCATGGCCAACTTGCAGGCCAACTTTCGCAGTCACTACGCGACTCTGGCCGCGCTCAAAGAATACTTTCCCCTTGCCCTGGACGATTTTCGACACTTGCTGGTATCAGTGAACCGACTTTTCTATGAGAACTCTGGCAACAGCGATTACGCTACGCTTTTCTTCGGCAATTACGACGACGCGACTCGACGATTGTGCTATGTGAATTGCGGACATCCCCCTCCGCTGCTACTGCGCGGCGGTGAACAATTTATTGTGGAACACCTTGACTCTACTTCTACCGTGATCGGGCTATTCAGCGGCTTTGAATGCCAGGTCCTCGAAAAGCAATTTGCCGCTGGCGATATTCTCATAATGTATAGCGATGGGGTCACAGAAGCAGCGAATATGGAAGGGGAGGAGTTTGGCGAGCATCGTTTGCTGGAAATCGCGAGGGCACACCGCCACCTCTCCACCCCATTTCTTCTGGAGAAAATTGTTGAAGCTGCGAGGCGGTTCTCTCAGCTTGAGCAGGCGGATGACATCACGCTGGTTGTGGCGCGATGCTGTGCGTAGCAGAGGTTCTGATGCCGCCGCGAGAATCTCGTTGCTCCGTCCTTCTCACCCGCGCGTCAAGAAAAATTGAAGGCGCCGGCGGAGGTAATCCACCGGCACCTGGAAGTGACGCTCTCTCCTGCGCTGCCGTGCGCAGCCAAAGCACTCGAGCGCAGCAGCTCACGGCAAAATGCTCCGCAATAACTCCTGGTTTGTCGGCAAACGACAAGTAAATCAGGCCGGGTCAAGGTGAGTCCGTCCCCTGAGGGACACAGCTCTCGCCGTCGCTGTCAGGGTTTGACCTCAGGCGTATACTGCCCTGCTGGTAGGCAAAACGCGGGTACGCTTCATGATGGTGAGTAGTGCAGAGGAAGCTAGCGTGACAATGGAACCCGAATCAACCGATTCAAATTTTGACCGGGGCCTGAGGAAGGCAGCCGATATCGCCGCGCTATCGGGAGCGACTCTCCTAGGTGCATACTTCTTCGTGTGGCTCATTTACCATTCTGCAAGCACGAAGAGTTCCGCAGGCTGGTTTACTCAGACCATTGAAGAACATTATGCTGCCACGATCGGTGTCCCCCTGTCGGCGGTTTCAGCCCTGTGCGTTGTCGTTGCCCTAAGGGCAACTGCTGGGCCAGTCGAGTTCGAGGCATTCGGCTTCAAATTCCGCGGTGCCTCGGGCCCGCTGGTATTTTGGTTGATCTGCTTTGTGGCAATGGTCTGGGGAGAATGGCTCCTTTGGACATTGGTATGATTAAGAGGAAGTAGCCCAATTTGTGCAGCCGCTGCCTGTTGTAGCTGACTCCGGTTTCCATCAACAGACCCGAGGTCACGCATCCGTGAAGAAGCGAGGCGGATGCTGGGTGTCATGCACGTTTTGAACGTGAGGACTGCACAAGCAATTCCGGGGACGCTATGTTCCTGTCGCCTTATCGCTCGGCGCTGCAATGGCTGCAATCAATAGCTGACGCTAGCCTCTGCGCGATCTCCCATGTGGGCTCCTCGACCTAGAGGCGTTGGGAGACAAATTAATGGGAGAGGGGCGGGAAAAATATATCGTCAACCGGGTCAACGGCCTACATGACTTTTGGAGAGACTTGAGCGGCGCACCTCCCTCGGATGCGAACCGGGCAATGTTCGCCAAGCTCTTTACAAAACAGGTTAAGAATTGAGTTTAATAACGCTTGGGATACGCTCCTAAGAAGGGAAAAAGCACCTTCGACGACGGTCCTGTTTCTTTCTGTGTGTGGTGTCTAAGAAGGTATGGGTATGTGCGTTATCTCCGCGCTGCTGGTTGTAATCCTTTTGTTTAGCTCATCTCCGACGCGCGTCATGCTTCCAGTCTTCTTGCAACTCCAGCCTTCGATCAAAGGATATGGAGATAGTCCGCGGCCCAACCCCATATCACGGTTACACATATCAGCGGATGCCTCTGCGAAATTCTTGTTAAAAGAAGTTGAACAGTTGAACCGGAGTACCCGCATGAAGCCAAAGGTGCGGGTGTTGAAGGTGACGTTGTCTTCAGAATCATAGTCGGAACGGATGGCAGGGTAGAGGAAATTCATCTGCGGCGCGGGAAGCCCTTTCTGATAGAAGCGGCCGCGAAAGCCGTTTCAAAGTGGCAGGAGCAGCCTTATATGTTCAACGGCAACGCCGTGGAATTCGAAACTTCGGCCACAGTCCAAGTTCGGCTACCCAGCAAACATCAGTGACGTGCCGACAAGGGCGTGCAAGCTTCTTCACGGCGTGGTCTGCGGGTGCATTAGATTACCTTAGACGACCACGGAGTTTTGACTCTGGCTGCGGACTCAACCTGTCAATCGTGTGCTTCCTCTGACGTTTACCGTCCGACTCAACGATCATGGCAATTGCCGGTCACGTTAGCCGACGCATGCTGGAGCGGTATAGCAACGTGCGGATGGAAGCCAAACGAAATGCGATCGGCTTGGGCTTCGTAGGGCTGATCATGGCTGTCGCCCTGGTTGTGAGGGTGTTCGGGATGCTCACCGATGGCACGGTGCAGGAAAGCATGGGACTCGTGCGCGCGGAAGCGATCATGCTAGTCGTTTTCATTGTTGGTGTTTTCATCGAGCGCGGCAGGCGTAATCAGCTAAAACAGGCGGCATGAACCCGCAATTCGCCTTGGGATTGCTGTCATAACGGTCGGGCCGTCGCTGTAAAAGTGCCGGCGACATCCGGAGCACACGGCTGCAAACCCCTACCCACAATGCAACGAGAGAGCAGTGGCGCGTAAGTCTCGAGCCGCCTCGACCATGGTTGCCAACGCAGGCCGTACCTCTTCCCATTTTCTGGTCTTCAAGCCGCAGTCCGGATTGACCCACAATTGTTCCACCGAAAGAAACCGTAGCGCCTTGCGAAGCAGGCCCTCGATTTCCTGTTTTTTGGGAATGCGGGGTGAATGAATGTCGTAAACTCCGGGTCCAATGTCATTGGGATAGCGATAGCGAGCGAATGCGCTGAGCAGTTCCATCTGTGAACGTGAGGTTTCAATTGAGATCACGTCCGCATCCATCTCTCCCACAGCTTCAATGATGTCGTTGAACTCCGAGTAACACATGTGGGTATGAATTTGGGTCGCGTCTGCTGCGCCGCACGAGGCCGTGCGAAACGCGGCCACGGCCCAGCCCAGATAGCTCTGCCAGTCGGCCTTCCGCAACGGAAGCCCTTCGCGAATGGCAGGCTCGTCAATTTGGATAACGCCGATGCCAGCTTGCTCAAGGTCCCTAACCTCATCCCGGATCGCCAGCGCGATTTGCCGGCAAGTTTCGGCGCGAGGCTGGTCGTCTCTCACCAGGGACCATTGCAAGATGGTGACTGGACCGGTGAGCATGCCTTTCATCGGCTTCTGGGTGAGTGATTGAGCAAAGCGCGACCACTCCACCGTCATGGGCTCGAGACGGGCAACATCGCCGTAAATGATTGGAGGCTTCACGCAACGCGAGCCGTAGCTCTGAATCCATCCGTTCTCGGTAACCATGAAACCAGAGAGTTGCTCACCGAAAAACTCCACCATATCATTACGTTCAAATTCACCATGCACCAGAACGTCAATTCCGATTTGCTCCTGGAAGCGGATCGCCTTCTCCGTTTCCGCTCTCAAGAATGCGTTATAGTCTTTACGCTCGCGTTTTCCGGTCTTGTATTGGGACCGGGCAGTTCGTATCTCCGCCGTCTGGGGGAACGAGCCAATCGTGGTTGTGGGAAATAACGGAAGCTTGAGTTTTTCACGCTGCGCTTCGCGGCGAACAGGATATTCACTTGTCCTGCGGAGCATTTCTGGAGTAACCTGCGCGGCACGCACTTTGACCGCCTGATCGTGAACCAGGGGAGATTCCCTGCGCCTGGCCATCGCTTGCTCATTCGCCGCAAATGCTTCCCTCACGTCCGCGCTCCCTTGGTTGATGGCACGGGCGATTAGAACGACTTCTTCCACTTTCTGTTTGGCAAATGCCAGCCATTCTCTGAGATCGCCGCGGAGGTGAACTTCGAGGTCCAGGTCCACCGGGGAATGCAGCAGCGAGCACGAAGGGGCAATGAGGACGCGATCCGATCCAAGTTTGTTGACCGCCTGCTCCGCTAGAGTGAGGGCGCGCTGTAGATCAGTTTTCCAGATATTGCGCCCATCGATCACTCCCAGAGACAGCATAAGGTCCGATGGGGCGTTTTCGAGCAGAGGCTCAAGTTGATCGGGCGCCCGAACCAGGTCCACGTGCAGCGCAGCAACGGGCAGCCCAAGGACGATGTTGACATTGTCGCGCAGTCCCTCGAAATAGGTCGCTACCAGCAAACGCAGCTTGGTGGCGTCGCTCAACTGAGAGTAGGCAGAAGCGAAGGCCCTTGGGGCCTCAGCGGTCAGATCGAGAACAAGGCAGGGCTCGTCCATTTGTACCCACTCTGCGCCAGCGTTTTCTAATCGCTGGAGGATGTCTGCGTAGACGGGAAGGAGTGTCTCCAGCAGGGACAACGGCCGCAAATTGGGGTCTTTGCTTTTTCCGAGGAGCAGAAGCGAAACGGGACCGAGCAGTACCGGGCGAGTTTGGATGCCAAGTGCTTTCGCCTCCAGAAATTCTTCAACTGGCTTCAGCGAGGACACCTGAAAACGCTGGCCGTGCTCGAATTCTGGAACAATGTAGTGATAGTTGGTGTCCAACCACTTCGTCATTTCCATGGCCGGGACGTCGGCAGGACGCGACGAAGTTCCGGGCGCGCTGTTTTCCTGAAGGCCGCGCGCCATGGCGAAATAAGTGCGTAGATCAACCTTTCCCGCGTCGGCCCCATAACGGGAAGGCACGGCGCCGACCATGGCGGCGGTGTCCAGCACAGAGTCGTACAGTGAAAAGTCGTTGGACGGAATGTGCTCCAGCCCACTCTGCTTTTGCAACGTCCAGTGTTGCTGGCGGAGCGCCTTGCCCACTGCCAGCAATCCTGACTCGTGCCCGTTCCCCGACCAATAGTCTTCTAAGGCTTTCTTCAGTTCACGGCGAGCGCCGACACGCGGAAATCCAAGGTTTGAAGCAATGGCCATCCCATCTCCTTTTTATAAACGAGTCTGCCTAGCTCTTCTTTCCCAGACCCGTTTCCGCCACTGTCGTAGGCTTTCCTTGTTCGTCGAGGGCCACCAGGACAAAGCGTCCGTTGGCACAGAGCTGCCTCTGGCCCGAAAGAAGATCCTCCGAGAAAAGATCTACTGAAACCGTCATCGACGTGTGGCCGGTTGCGATCACCGAGGCAATGAGTTCAACCAGGCTTCCGTGATGGACAGCCGTTTTGAAATCGACGCGCTCCGAGCACGCGGTGACAACCGTGCGGCGCGCATAACGAGAGGCGGCAACGAAGGCCGCCTTGTCCATTAAGCGCAGGGCATGCCCACCAAACAGCGTGCCGTAGTGGTTTGTTTGGTCCGGAAAGACGATTTCGATCATGGATATCGGGTCTTGCAAACGCTCGTTCATGGCATTGATCGCCCGCTAGAATTCGTTGTGAAATTCCACTTCTCCCGGCACCGCCACCTGGTAGGCGGAAACCCTGCGTTCGAAGAAGTTCGTTAGCTCCTGTACATCTTGAAGTTCCATGAAGGAGAACGGATTCTTCGAGCCATACACCTTCTTCATGCCCAAGCGCCTAAGGCGCGAATCGGCAACGTATTCCAGGTACTGCCTCATGTCACGGACGGAGAGGCCGGCCACACCGCCGGAGAGCAGGTCCTGGGCAAATTGAGTTTCGCAGCCCACGGCCTCTTCAATCATCTGGACCACGTTCGTTTCCGTTTCCTGATCGAAGAGCTCTGGCTCCTGCTGCCGAACCACGTTGACGACTTCAAAAGCGAATTCGAGATGGCAGCTCTCGTCGCGAAATACCCAGTTGGTGCCGGACGCCAGACCATGTAGCAGCCCACGGGAGCGCAGAAAATAAACGTAGGCAAAGGCGGCAAAGAAGAAGAGCCCTTCAATGATGGCGGCGAAACATATCAGGTTCAGGAGAAACTGCTTCCGATGTTCCACTGTCCGCAGCGCGTTCAATTCCTGGATGGAGTCCATCCACTTTGTGCAGAACTGGGCTTTCTTGGTAATGGACGGGATATTTTCCACCGCGGCAAACGCCGCCGCGCGGTCGGTGGGATCGGGAACGTAGTTGTCGAGCAGCGTCAAATAAAACTGCACATGCACGGCTTCTTCGTAGAGCTGGCGGGAGAGATAGAGCCGGGCTTCCGGGGAGTTGATGTGCCGATAAAGATTAAGCACCAAGTTGTTAGAAACGATGGAATCGCCCGTGGCGAAGAAGGCTACCAACCGCCGAATCAGGTGTCTTTCTGCTGGAGTCAGCCGTAACTTTAGGTCCGCAAGATCAGTCGCGAAATCTACCTCCTCGACCGTCCAGGTGTTGCGGATGCCATTCTGGAACATCTCGTAGAACGTCGGGTAGCGCATCGGCCGCAGCGTTAGGCAGAGCCCCGGATTGAGAATGGAATCAGGAATATGGATGGACATTGAATCTCCTTTGCGCGTTACTGGCAGGCCTCGCAGGCGTCGGGGTTATCGAGCGAACAGGCTAGCGCGGTCGTCACAGATGTCTCCTCAACCGGCGACGCAACTGTGGTCTTGGCGATTCTGGTGGCCGGTCGGGAGCGCAGATAATACGTTGTCTTGATGCCCTTCCTCCAGGCATACATGTACATGGAGCTGAGGCGTCCGATATTAGGCGATTCGGTAAAGAGGTTCAGTGACTGGCTCTGATCGATCCAAGCTCCGCGTTCCGCCGCCATATCAATGATGGAGCGCATGGGGATCTCCCACACAGTGCGATAGATGGCTTTCACACTGTCTGGCAGTTCCGCGATGGATTGTACTGAGCCCTCGGCCAGCTTAATGCGCGAGCGCATCTCTTCCGACCAGAGGCCAAGCTGCTTGAGCTCCGTGACCAGATAGCGGTTGATCTGCATGAATTCGCCGGAGAGGGTTTCACGCTTGAACATGTTGGAGACTTGCGGCTCAATGCATTCGTAGCATCCGGCGATGGATGCGATGGTCGCGGTAGGCGCAATGGCGATCACGAGCGAGTTACGAAGTCCGATTTTACGAATGCGTTCGCGCAATTTGTCCCAGCGTTCCGGGATCTGTGGCGTAAAGCCCCATAGGTCGAATTGCAAAACACCCTGCGCCGCGCGGGTTTCCTGGAAGGCCACGTGCGGCCCGGCTCTTTCGGCGAGATCACAGGAGGCCGTGAGCGCATGAAAATAGATCTCTTCCTGAACCTGCGCCGACAGCCGGCGGGCTTCTTCGCAATCAAAGGGCAACCGAAGGTGAAAGAAAACGTCCTGCAGTCCCATGATGCCCAGCCCAACGGGACGCCAGCGGTTGTTGGCAGCTGCCGCCTGCGGCGCTGGGTAGTAGTTGATGTCGATCACCCGGTCGAGCATGGGCACCGCCGTTCGGACCGTTGCTGCCAGCTTGTCGAAATCAAAGCCACCCTCGCCGATATGCCGTCCCAGATTGATGGAGCCAAGATTGCAAACCGCAGTCTCCGTGGACGACGTCACCTCCGTGATCTCCGTGCAAAGATTCGAGAGGTGGATGACGTTCTTTGATTCGCCGGTTTGGTTGCACTTCAGGTTGGTCGAATCTTTAAAGACCATCCAGCCATTACCGGTTTCAGCCAGCGTGCGCATCATGCGGGCGTAAAGATCGCGGGCCCGGATCTGAGAGGTAAAGATCCGCTGCTGCTCAGCCTCCATGTAGGCTCTTTCAAACTCTTCACCATACAGGTCGCACAGATGGGGGACAACTTTGGGATCAAACAGTGACCAGGTCCCATCCGCTTCAACCCGGCGCATAAAGAGGTCGGGCACCCAATTGGCAAGATTGAGGTTGTAAGTCCGGCGCGCGTGGTCGCCGGTGTTGTCACGCATCTCGAGGAATTGCTCAATGTCCGCGTGCCAGGATTCCAGGTAGACACAGCAGGCGCCTTTGCGTTTGCCGCCCTGGTTCACTGCCGCTACCGACGAATCCAAAGTTCGCAACCAGGGCACAATTCCACTGGAGAGACCATTGGTGGCCCGAATAAGCGAGCCCTGTGAGCGTATCCGGTGGAACGCCAAGCCAATGCCCCCGGAAAATTTCGACAACATGGCAATCTGCTTGTACGCGTCGTAAATGGACTCCAGGTTGTCCGCCGGCGAGTCTACAAGGTAACAAGAGGACATCTGCGCATGGCGGGTGCCGGAGTTGAAGAGCGTTGGAGAACTCGGCAAGTAGTCGAGCGAAGCAAGAAGCCTGTAAAACTCAAGGGCCTCGGCAACAGTTGTGGCGAGCCCGCAGGCAACGCGAAGAAAGAAATATTGCGGCGTCTCAATCACCTGGCGCGTGATGGGATGGCGCAGCAGATAGCGGTCATAGACCGTGCGCAGGCCGAAGTATTCGAAGCGATCGGAAAAACTGTCGTCGATGGCGTCGTTGAGTTTGCGCGCGTTCGGAAGCACAAACTCGGCAAGAGATCTTGCGGCGACCCCTTCACTTTGTCCCAGGTCAACGGACTGGGTGAAAGAATAGATGTTTTGTCCGCTCACTTCTTTCGCGATCGTGGCCAGCAGAAGCCGGGCGGCGAGTTTCGAATACTCCGGCTCCTCTGCGATGAGCGAGGCGGCGGTTTGAATAGAGATGGAATCGAGTTCGCGGGTGGTGGCGCCATCGTATAGCCCGCCGATCGTGCGGCTGGCCACGCGCATTGGATCGACTTGCGACAGGCCGTGACAACAACGCTGCACAGCGCGGACGATCTTGTTGACGTCGACAGGCTCCCAAGAGCCATTGCGCTTGCGGACCTGCATTTGGGGTGGGGGTTCGTTCACGGGAAATCCCGGAACAATTTCGGCAAGAGTTGTTTGTGAGACCGCCACGAAGAAACCTCTCCTGCTCCGAGCGGGAGATTTTTGGTACAGAGCGGAAACGCCAGCGGCCGACAATGACCGCCATCGCCCAGCCCTCCCCTCGGAGCGCATGTGCATTCATGCCCGTAGGCATTCTTCACGGCAGGTCTTCGGACTTGCAGGCTTCCTACTAACTCCAGCTTCCCAGTTCGTGGCCGAACCAGTGCTTAATGAGGAGCGTTCGTTCCTGCTCACCGCTGCGGGGCAGTTCCGGATTCACACCGGATTTCCTTTTCAGCTGATCGAAAACGACCAGCCACCGTCAAGCAAAACAACAATATCCCGTATAGACGCGGCTGTCAACCACAATTCATTGTGGTGCCTGTGTGAAACCGATTGCTGACCATTGGCCTCCGCTCGCATTTCGTCGCCAAATATCATGCCGCGCCGCTGCTGATCGCCAACGGTAAGGGGCTGATCGTTAACACCGGCCATCAGCTGTGCGGAGCATGGCCTCAACGGAACTCCTGGGATCGAGAAAGGTTGCGACCCCGATGCTAAAGCTGATCTGCCACTGTTCAATGGCCATTTTGCTTCGTAAATGCTGTTGGACTTTTTCCAACACAACCCCTGCAGCTGTTGCCGACGTTTCCGGCAATAAGATGGAAAACTCGTCCCCTCCTAAACGCGCCACCAGATACCAGGTGTGCGGAACTTTAGCGAATGCGTATGCTGATGGCTCGTGCTAACTGCCTTCGGGCGAGTCCGTCTATTTCCTCGTGAGCGTGCTCTCGAACCAATCTGCCCAAAGAATACTGATCATCCGAACCCTCGTTCTCAGTATTCTTGCTCTGCTGCCAAAACTAGCGTCCGCGCAATCAGCAAACTACAAGGTTCGTCTCGATCTTGAGCAGCCACTGCACGCCAGTGTTGAAGCTGAACTGGACGTCGGAGACGGCTCAGTATTCACAGCGCAACATGCTGGGGGATACGCGTGGTGGGACTACATTAAGAACCTTCGCGAGATTGGCGAGGACGGCAGCTCAGTTCCGCTCGTCTTGGCGGCAGCGGGGCACTGGAGGTTGCCGCAGGCCACCAGCGGGCGTGTGCGGCTGGCCTACAATGTTGATCTATCGTTCGCTGAAGAGGTGAGGAACGGCGATCTTCGTGGCGGCTTGTTTTTCGTCGACTCGCTCTATGTGGTCAACCGGGCGCTGTTTGTGATGACCAACGCGGCCGGACCGAAGAACATTGAGTTCGAGGTTCCACCTACATGCGCGATCGCCTCGCCGTGGCAGAAAATTGCTGGTCATGCTTTTCGTGCTGCCGATAACCGTGAACTCACGGAGAATTGGACGATTTTGGGCCAATTTCCCGTCGTGGGTTTTAGCGAAGGAAAGTTTCAGGTGACATTCGCGTTTCCCGGTGTAAACACCACCGAGGCATCACTCCTACAACCAATATTCAAGCCAGTGCTGCATGAGTACTTGCGCGTTTTTCCACAGACGCCGGCAACGCACATGTTTTTCGCTTTTTTTCACGGAGCCGAAGAGAACGGTGAAGGATTTCTGAATTCGACAACCCTCACTATGGTGGATCCGATTACTCCGAAAGACCGGATCTTGTGGACGAGTCTATTGGCGCACGAAATCTTTCATCACTGGAATGGCGGCTTGCTTGTGCCTCGCGATGACGAGAAGACATCATGGTTTTCAGAGGGCATGACCGAGTATATGGCGAATCGCACTATCAGCCGCACGGGTCTGATCAGTCAGGAGCTTTTCCTCAAGAAGTTAGAAATTCACGTCGCTATGTACGATTATTGGATGTGGGCGCCACCATTTCAGAAGACCACCTTGGAAACTGCTGGGGGTGATAAAGACTTGAATCGTCCGGCAGTTTACGGCGGCGGCGTGGTGGCAGCGTTTTGTCTGGACACAATGATCCAAAAGCAGAGCGCCGGTCGCAAAACCATAGAAGATCTGCTTCGACTCATGATGAATCAATACGGTCTTACGGGAAAGCAGTGGACGAGTGACGATCTTGTTCGTGACGTGTCGGAGGTTGCCGGAACGGATTTGAGGGAATTCTTCTCGCGCTACATTGCCAACCGAGGAATCTTGCCCGCAAAAGAATGCTTAGCAGAAGCAGGGTTCGATGTGGCGTTGTCAGATTATGCCGGCGAGGCGTTCATAACCCTTCAAGAACGTCCGTCACCGGCGGCGCGTGCCATGCGCGAGAGGCTCACACGTCAGTAGCAAGACTTCAGTTTTGTGTCTTTCCGTCGATCTCGATTCTAGGTCTAGGGCGGTGATTGGCGATAAATTCCATCATTACGCGCACACCCATCAATCCATATCGGATTTCGGATTACGCTGGGCAGGTAGTGCTAAAAGGCCAATCTCACTCCGTGCCGATGTAAACAATCTAAAACCCGTAGCGCGTCTCCGCATAGACATTGAGACTGGCACTGATCTCGGATGCACCCGAATTCGGTGAGTGCGCGAGTTTTCATCCTTTCTCTTTTATGTGCCGCTAGGGTGATTCATGTCATAGGCATGCGGCGCAAGGCCGGTTCTGCCAATAACTCCAGTTGAGAAATGTGTTGGTATGCTGTCCCTGCCTCGGTTGGACCTTTGACCGAGTTTTCGACTTGGCCCAATCTACTAGGAATCCAGTTTGCTCTCGGCCGTGAGAGCTTCTCTTGTACGAGGTCTGGGTGAGTTTCGCAATCAAAACCGGGAATTGATCTTGACGAGGCTCCAGGCGATCAATACAGAAAGCTTGAAGTTGGAGTTTCGCGCAGAATTTTTCAATGTCTTCAATCACGCCCAATTTGAGAATCCTCGCGGTGACATCAATGGTAGTGACTTCGGCAAGATTACCAATGCGCGAGACGCCCGGATCGGACAGGGTGCGCTGAAGTTGTCTTTCTGAGTCCAGCGAAGCTTGTAGAGAAAGGGCATGACTTCCCGGTCGTGCCCTTGGTTTTTTCGTATCGGCGCTTGCAGCAGTCCCAGGAATCAGAGAGACGATGAGCTTCCATCTCAGGAGGTCAAGCCTTGGCCGGTTCCTTATTCTTGGGCTGCTAGGGATGAACCTTCTTCCGGGTCCTGCCTTCGCCGCGGAGACGGTTCACCGAACCTGCCAGATCCGAAGCACGACATTTGAAGGCTGGGCTGCGGAGGAGCTCTCCAATCAGTGGTTGCAGCTTACGATCGTAAAGCAACTTGGTGGCCGCTTAATGCAGGTCAGCTTTGCCGGTCACGCTTATTTATTCGTGAATCCCAAATACAAGGGACAATACATCCCCCCCGAACAAGCCAACGGTCAGTGGTTCAACTATGGAGGAGATAAGCTCTGGCCTCTGCCGGAGGGGCACGGAGATGAACAGCACTGGCCCGGTCCTGTCGCCGATCAGCTCGACGATGGCGCCTATGATCTGAAGATGATCTCCCAGGCCCCGATCTGTGCCCTGCGTCTGGATGGCCCCGCCGATCCCCGCACGGGTCTCCAGTATTCTCGTGAAATCAGCCTCAGGAGCGACTCTCCGCAGATCTCGTTCCACGCTGTCATGAAGAACACAACCAGACATCCGATTCGATGGTCCATGCAGTCTGTAACCCAGTACGACACTTCTGATGTGCACAACCCAACCCAATACAATCGCGATTTTTGGGCGTTTACGCCGGTCAATCCGCAGAGCGCATATTTCACCGGCTACCAGGTTCGTAACGGGTTAGCTGATGACCCTTCCTTTGCCGTGGGTGACGGTCTGTTCAAGTTGCATTGGATCTATTTGGAAAACGAGGTCTGGCTCGATTCCACCGCGGGCTGGCTCGCCGTGGTCGATGGTGCGAGTCAATTCGCGATGGTGGAACGCTTTCAATATTTCAAAGGAGCAGACTATCCGGGGAAAGCATCCGCGATCTTTTACAAGAATGGCGCCGCGCTGGAACTGAACCAGAGCGCCATGCCCGTGCTTCGAGGTACCGATGTCGAGAGTACTCCGTATTACATGGAAGCCGAGATAAACAGTCCCATGATTGAATTGCAACCGGACGAAACCTATGCCATGGACACCGCCTGGTTTCCCACGCGCGCGGACAGCCAGTTGCGCGGCGTTACCAGTGCCGGCGTGATCCTGACGCCGTTTTCGGTCACCGCCTCCGGCAATGGGCTCGTGCTCTCTGGCTCATTCGGCGTGTTTTTCCCCGGCAAGCTGCGCGCACATCTGGTCGATGGGCATGGAGTGGAACAGCAGAGCGTTGATATCGAAACGGTCGCGCCCCAAACCCGCGTGGAACTGCGGGGAGAGATACAACTGCAGGGACGACGACCGGCCAGGATGTCGATACACCTGGTTGACGATCAGGGGACCGACCGTGGCAGCGTGGGTGAAGCAGCGATCCCGAGCGCGGAACCCTGAATTTAGCTTGCCTTAATTTTTATCTTTCCGCGCAGAACCGTGGCTGACAACGGCGAGAGGCTGCCGTCCGTGAAGCATCGACTCGTTTCATTCCCAATCATTCATCGCAAATGATGAAAAGGAGCAAAAGGAACAGTTCATACTGATGAATTCGATCAGGTTCGGCCAAAATGGCGCCGCCATTGTCCCGGCATCGGCCGCCGTCGGTCCCGCAGATACAGGAGTCTAACCGCCAATTTACAGTCACTTCCGTATCGACACTGGTTTTTCGCTCGGATAACAATGTGCTCCCCAAAAGGGTAATGCAAAGGGCGATTCTGGGCTTTTTGGCTTACAGCTCCCAAGTTGATTGGAGGTCGAGATGAAAAGCATCCCTCCCCTGGTCTTGCTGTGCCTGACTACCACGGCGGCCCTCGCCGCCAGCTTCAGCGGCACATTGAGTGATAAAAGCGGCCCCGCCAGCATCAGTTGGAGCGGAGGCCCGATGACTGGCGCTTTGGGCTACGGTGGGCTGGTGGGGCTCTCGCCGCCATGCAACTCGACCATTTGCGATATCTACAACCTGACACTCGACATTCCGTCGACTTTTTATTCGAGCAATCCCAACTTTGCGGTGCATGTGACGGTAGGCTGGAGCTCTAACATCCAGGACATCGATGTTTACGTCTTCGACGGCAACGGAAACTTAGTGGGAGCATCGGCCACTGGCGGCACCAGCAGCGAGGACGCCGACCTGGGGCAGCTTCCCCCCGGTAGCTACCAGATCCAGATCGTGCCCGCCTCTTGCGTGGCCACATTCTACGGCGGAACCATCAGCATGGTGCAGGAGCTTGCCTCGCCGGTCGGCAAGGTCCAATACAAGCTGGGGAATTTTACCTTCACCTCACAGGTGTTAGCGCGGCCACCGCAAACCATAAATAGCAATCCGGCGACGCCTCTCTTCCTTGAGCAAGACGCGGAGCCCCGGGTGGTCCACGATCCGCTGGGGAACATCTACGTGGCGGCCATACAGGGCGTACCCGCGGGCACCGACCTGTGGAAGTCGATGGATGGCGGCAATACGTTTGACTATCTGGGCGAACCCGATGGCACCCAAGCCGCAGCGGCCGCGGGCGCCGGCACAGGCGTGGGCATAGGCGGCGGCGATGAAGACATCACTGTTGGTTCCAGCGGCAAGTTGGCGCTGGCTTCGCTGTGGCTGGGATCGGTCACCAACTGCGCCTCTTCCGATAGTGCCACCACCTGGCTTTGCAATCCCTTTGCCTCCGACCTGCCGGAGGATGATCGCCAGTGGCTGGCCTTCTACGGGCAGAACATGGTTTATCTGACCACCAAACAATTGGGCACACTGGACAACTCCACTCTGACCATTTACGTGGCCAAGTCGTTCGATGGCGGCATCAGCTTCCCGCAAGTCGCCGAAGTCACAAAGCCTGTGCTGGGAGTGCAGCCGGGCGACCAGGGCAACATGGTGGTAGACCAGAGCAACGGCAACGTTTACATGGTGTTCATCGGTGCCTATCCCAACCAGGTTTATCTGGCCAAATCCACCGATGGCGGCTTGAATTGGTTGCTTAAGCTAATCTACCAGTCGCCCAGCGGCACGTCGCTCCAGCACGTGTTCCCGGCAATCGCGATCGACCGCGGCGGAAACCTGCATGTCGTATTCAACGACGGCCGGCGCTCGCTGCTCACCAGTTCGCGCGACCAGGGCGCAAGCTGGACAACGCCGGTGCAAGTGAATACCGGCGCCAACGCGAAGACGTCGGTAGAGCCATGGGTAGTCGCAGGGGATGCCGGCAAGCTGAACATCTTCTTCTACGGCACGTCGTCATCGGACTATATGGACCCGAATGCGCAGTGGCAAATCTTTATGGCGCAAACTCAGAATGCCTTCCGCAACGTACCCGTTCTATATATCAAGCCGGCAACCGGGATCATGCACAAAGGGGCGATCTGCGTGAACGGCACGGCTTGTCCCAACGGCACCCGCAACCTGCTGGAGTATTTCTTCCCCGATACGTATCTGGACGGCAACGCGCTGGCCACATATCCGGACGATCTGCACGTGGATCCTAGCACCACCGTTACGCGGGCCTGGTTCCTCAAACAGATCGGCGGCACGCGCATTCTGGGCGCGCAATAGGTGGCGACTAGGGAAGGAGAAGAGAGTGGGATAGCAGGTGGTGTCTCAGTTTCAAAATAGCCGCTGACATGTGGCATACTCGCTTTTGGCGCGTCTACATCTACAATGGGGTGTTGTGGGATCTTCCCGCTAATGGGCTAAGGAGAGGTTCGCTGCAATGAAATCATCATGGCGAATGGAGACAGGACATCTCTTATGCCGCTGGTCTGACTTTGTGCAGCACGTCCAAAACAATCCGCCTTGGATGCAAGAGGCTTCTGAGGTTCAAGGTAGTTATTTGCCGCCCCTCCCGGATTTCGCTAGCCACAGTCCCTTTGGAGGAGCCACTTGGTTCGAACGCTATAGCCCTCACTGCGATTCCGAATGAGTCTTTAGATTCAAACTGAGGCACTACCGGATAGCACTGGTGACTCAGCAAGAGCGGTTTTGCGCCGATTCCGGAAACTCCGGAGAAGCAGTTCTTTCGGTCGTAGGCCAGCCGAACACCCAACGGCACCGAACCCTGTAGACGAGATCCTCGACATTTTCGGCAAGAAGAAACAAAGGTCCGAATCAGCCACCGCCGAAGGACTGGACATCTCAAAATGACAGAAGCCCGCGTTTGTGCAGATTCAATCACTGCAAATCAACCCAGCTTTCTACGGTGATTCCTGTATTGCGCACATGTGCTGACCCATATTTGAATAGGGGCAGAGGTGGCGAATCGATGAAATCGACACCGTGCTGTCCCCGCTGCCACACACAGCTCGTAGTCAGAAGGTCGCTTTTAACGATCTATTTGGCGTGTCCGAACTATCCCAATTGCAAGAGCCCGGTACACCTCCCAAGTTCTAAGCCCGCGCGTGAGGCTTGCCGCGCGGCGTAACCCTTCAAAAGAAAGAAAAACCAGCAAGACCTGGGCTCTGCGTGTAATGTGTTCGCGCCGACAGCTAAGCATCTCCGCATCGAGCTCCATACTCCACGAACCTTAAGGGAACCTTAAGCACACGAGCTGCCGGTCCCGGTGCCTGGCGAATTTTTTAACATCATCTTAACCTCATTGTAACCCCACGTTCACACTTCCCTTCTACTGTGCACAGTGGGAAGTCTTACTATATTAAGAGTTCCGACTGTTACTCAGAAACCCCAAATCAAATTGGAGATTTTGGTTATGCGGGCTCGCTTGGGATCGCTCGTCGTGGTGTCGGTAATCGTGAGCTTGTTGGGGCTGACGCCAGCCAGCGCACAGCAGGCAACCGGCAAAATTAGCGGTGTGGTTAAAGACACGAGCGACGCCGTTTTACCAGGTGCCAGCGTTGAGTTGCAGCCGAAGGGCCTGTCAACCGTCTCCGACGCCGAAGGTCAATTCTCGATTGCGAACCTGGCTCCGGACAACTACACGCTCGTGGTCTCGTATGTGGGATTCGCCAGGTTCCAGACATCGGTCACGGTAGCTCCCGGTCGGACGGCGCGCGTGGACGCCGTTTTGAACGTTTCTTCCGAAGGGGAAAGCGTCATCGTAACCGTGGAACGCGCGCACGGGGAAGCCGAGGCGATCAACGAAATTCGGACGGCGGATAACATCCTCAATGTTTTGCCGGCCCAGGTGATCACGAGCCTGCCCAACGCGAATATTGCCGACGCCGTGGGCCGGTTGCCTGGGGTTACGCTGGAGCGTGACGAGGGTGAAGGCAAGTACGTCCAAATTCGGGGTACGGAGCCGCGCCTGAGTAATCTGACCATCGACGGAGTGGAAGTTCCCTCGCCGGAGGGCGGTATACGGCAGGTGAAGTTGGACGTCATTCCGGCGGACTTGATCGAATCGGTCCAGATCAACAAGACGCTGCAGGCCAACCAGGATGGCGATGCTATCGGCGGAACCGTGAACCTGGTGACCAAGAAAGCCGGCGATCGCCCCACCCTCTCAATCTACGGATCGGGAGGGTTTACGCCCATCATCAACAAGGTCCCCGTGTCCGAATTCGGGTTGACCGCGGGCAGGCGCTTCGGCTTGCAGAAGCGCCTGGGCGTACTCTTCAGCGGATCTTATGACTACAATGGCCGCGGCATCAACGACATTGAACCCATTCCCACGATTCTTCCCGGAACGGCTTTTGCCCCTGACTACTCAGGAACGGACATTCGCGAGTACAAATTCAACCGCAACCGCTACGGTATCGGCGGGAGCGTGGATTACAAACTTGCAGACTCTTCCGTGGTTTACGTTCGCGGCCTCTTCTCGGACTTCAAGGACTCCGGTCGCCGGTGGGCTTATTCGCTGGTAAATAATGATCCCGCGCTGGGGTCGCCAGGTAACCCATCTTTCAACACCGAGATTCGCGCCGCGCACTATCAGGTGGGAAGCCTGCTGCTGGGTGGCAACCACGTCTTTGCTAAATATTATGCCAGCTGGGGACTCTCCGCCTCACGTTCTCGAGTTTTTAATCCCATCAACGGAGGTGAGTCGATTGACACCTTTTCGTATACCGGACCTGCGAGTCAGTGTCAGTACGATCCCAACGCAACCAAGAGCGTTTATCGCCCACAGTGGACGCCCATTTGCTATACGGAAGCTTACAAGCCTACCAATTTCCAACTCACTACCATTGAAGACGCAGCCCACGGGCAGGCCAGCCAACTTAATCTACAGGCTCAAGTGTCGGCGGGCCGAATCTATCAAGTGGGGTCGCACTTGGGGCGATTCGAGATGGGCTTCAGAATTCGCAATGCCCATAAGTTCGATGATTCCTTCGAAAATTTCTACGCGCCTAATCCCGCGTTGAACCTAAACTTGCCGATCAGTACGTTTCCCACCAATCTTACCGACAAGAACTACTATGACGGATCTTATCCGTTAGGGGCCTTGGCTAGCTGGGATAAGATTGGCGCGTATTTCAAGGCTAACCCCAGTAACTTCATCTTGGACCCCAACAATCCCAGCAGCACGTATGGGACAAACCCAGCCAATTTCGATCTCGTGGAGCGCGTCACGACTGGTTACCTAATGAACACGATTGATTTCAGCCGGTTCACTTTGGTCACCGGAGTCCGCTTGGAAGGCACGCAATTTTACTCCGCTGCCATTAACACAACGGCAATCAACCCTTGCGTGGGTCTTTGCGTGAAGGCTGCGGGCACCTACATTGATGTTTTGCCGAGCGCCTCGCTGCGCTACCGGATCGATAATGACTCCGGGCTCCGCCTGGTCTACGGACGCGGGCTGTCGCGTCCTCTTCCCCAGCAATTGACGACCGCGATCTCCGAAGACACCAGCACAGCCCCTTCGACCTTCAACGTGGGCGCCGTGCTTAAGCCCGAGCATGCGAACAACTACGACGTGCTCTATGAGCGCTATCTAACCCCGCTCGGCCTGGTGCAGGCAGGTTTCTTCTACAAGAGCATCACTGCTCCCATCGTCACAAATGTAACCCTGGCGACATCGGGACCGTTTGCAGGTCACTTTGTGGCAATACCAGCAAACGCGGGCACTGCATACGTAACCGGCTTGGAAGTGGCCTTCCAGCAACACTTCACCTATCTTCCGGGCTTGCTGGGCGGGCTTGGCGTCTCCGCGAATTACAGTTACACCACTTCGGGGACCACAAAAGTGGACCCGCTGCGCACCGACAACCCAGCACTTCTCCGCCAAGCGCCAAACACCTGGAATATTAGTCCAACCTATGATCGACGACGGCTTTCCCTCCGCGTGGGTCTGGCCTATAATGGCCCGAATATTTTCCAATATCAGTATCACGATCTTTCTCTCAACCCCACACCACCACCAGCTACGACTCCGAACCCACAGCCTGGTGGCATCAAGGGTCCCGGTGGTGACAATTATCTATACGCGCACTTCCAGGTCGACGCACAGGGCAGCTACTATCTTGGGAAGGGCGTCACGGCGATTGTCTCGGGCCTAAATCTGAACAATGCGGTCTTCGGGTTCTACAACGGCAGTCCGCAGTTTGTGGTGCAGCGTGAGTACTACAAACCAACCTATACATTTGGCTTTCGTTGGGATCTGGGGCACGAGTAAATCACCCCGAACAGAGGAAGGCACAAACTGAGGTACATCTCTGAAGGAGGATGAGTTAAAGATGAAAACACTGGCGCGGTTATGGATTGTCCTGGCGTTAGCGGGCCTCTGTATGGCCGCGGAAGCCCCCCAATTCAAAGTCACGAAGAAATACCCCATTCCGGGTGATGGCGGTTTTGACTACATCGTATTTGATAGTTCCTCCAAGCGCCTCTATGTTTCGCATGGGACAGAGGTGAATGTTCTCGACGCGGAGTCCGGAACGGCGCTCGGCAGGATTGAAGACACGCCCGGCGTGCACGGCGTTGCGATTGTTCCGAACCTGCACCTTGGATTCACGACCAACGGCGAGAACTCGACTGTTTCGGTCTTCGACACCAATACATTCAAGACGATAAAGAACATTTCCGTTCCCAAAGATCCGGACTTTGTCTTTTACGATTCACGGACGAACCGAGTGTTGGTCTGCCACGGAGATGCGGCTGCGATCACCGCGATTGATCCGGAGAAACAGGCGGTGATCGGGAAAATAGACCTTGGCGGAGGTGCGGAAGCCGCGGTCGTCGACGGAAAAGGCACAGGCTTCGTGAACCTGGAGGAAGCGGCCATGGTGGTCACATTCGACCCACAGGCTCTGACCGTCACTCACAAATGGCCGATCGCCGGGTGTAAGACTCCCACCGGGCTGGCCTTGGATGTTCCCAACTCTCGGTTGTTTATAGGCTGCAGGAGCAAAGTCTTGGCAGTGATGGATTCTAACAGCGGTCAGGTGATCACTACTCTTCCGATCGGTGACAGAGTCGATGCGGTCGCCTTCGATATGGACAATAAATTGATCTTCGCCTCCAATGGTGACGGCACGGTATCGGTGATCCGGCAGAAGAACGCGAACGAGTATGAGGCCGTCGGCGACATTCAAACGCAGAGAAGCGCCAAGACCATGGCTTATGATCCGAAGTCCAAACGTCTGTTCCTTTCTGCGGCGGAGATGCAACCCGCGTCTGCCGTCAACGGGCAGAGAGCCCGGATGAAACCAAAACCGGGGACATTCACAGTTCTGGTTGTAGAGCAGTGAAAACTGGCTTTCGCTCCAAGATCAGCTGCCATACCCATGGCAGTGCAGTCTGCGCGCTGCCTGCCACAGAGGTCGTTCCGGCACGCGTTGACAAGCTTCGTTGTAGCGATCCCGCGCTTGCTGGTGGCGCCGTTGTCGTTCGACCGCGTCCGGTTTCTGTGCCGCCCCGTCGCCGCCCGCTCTCATCCGCCGCAACAACTCCCGCGCCCACGAGGACTGACCCCTAACTCTTCCGCCGCCTTCACTTGTGTGATGTGCCTTCACCTCAGCACCTTCAACCGGTCGCGATCCTTGCTTGACATCCACAGCTCCTCTTGTCGTTCCGCCATGCCTTATCAAAGCGGAACTTTCTACTTGGCTCCAAGAGGAACTTCTCATGTGGCTGCGACAAGGTGGAACTCTGCTTTACCAAGGCAGCTTCCTTATGACATCATTAGCGCCAAGTTGCGCCGTCTCCCCGAATCGGCTCTACGCGTAGAGCTGGGAATAGGCCCGCTGGCCCTTTACCGGTGAAAAATTACGGTTCATACTACGCCGCTTGCTGTTTTGCGGCGGCGGCGAGCTATTCTGCACTTTTCAGTCGAGAATTGGATTTTGTAGATGAATTCGCAAAACGGCCCCATGGGGCCATGACGAATCGCCAAAAACGATGACCGGTTCCTACAACTATCATCTGGTTGCGCTTTCCGGCTTAATCGCGGTTTGTGCCTCCTACGCCGCCCTTGAGCTCGCTGGAAGGACCACGGCTGCGAGCGGAAGGTTACGCCTTGCCTGGCTTGCATGTGGGGCGACTGCGATGGGCTTGGGGATTTGGTCCATGCACTATATCGGAATGCTCGCTTTTAGCTTGCCGATACCAGTGCTCTACCATTGGCCCACGGTCGTGCTGTCCCTCCTCGCCGCGGTATTTGCCTCCGCTGTAGCCTTATTCGTAGTAAGTCGCAAACAATTGGGCTGGCCTCGGGCGCTGGTTGGCAGCGCGATCATGGGGAGTGGTATTGCGACCATGCACTACACAGGCATGGCAGCCATGCGGCTATCCGCAATGTGCTCCTACGAGCCTTTGCTCCTGACCCTCTCCGTAGTGTTCGCCATCGTAATTTCACTAGCTGCAATCTGGCTCACCTTTCACTTTCGCGAGGAAGCCAGAGCTTCCGCCGGATGGAAGGTCGGATGCGCCATCGTGATGGGCGCCGCCATCCCAGTCATGCATTACACGGGAATGGCCGCGGCCAGGTTCACGCCTTCTTCTATGGTCCCCGATACCGCTCATGCCGTTAGTACCTCGACGCTCGGCTTCACAGGGGTGAGCTCCGTCACTCTGTTGGTTCTCGGAGTTGCTGTACTCACATCGGCTGTGGATAGGCGTTTCGCAGCTCAGCGATTGCAGCTCGATGCAAGCGAGCGACGGTACCAGTCCCTGATCGAGGGCGTCAGGGATTATGCAATCTTCATGCTGACCCCGGATGGACACGTCGCCAGTTGGAATCTTGGAGCGGAGCGAACGAAAGGATATCGGGCCAACGAGATCGTCGGACGACACTTTTCCTGTTTTTATCCGGAAGAGGATATTCGCGACGGCAAGCCGGAGCGCCAGCTCATGACTGCGACCGCTGAGGGCAGGGTTGAGGACGAAGGGTGGCGCGTGCGCAAGGACGGTTCAAGATTCTGGGCCAGTGTGGTGGTTACCGCTTTGCGGGACGACGAGGGACGTTTGCAGGGTTTTTCAAGGGTGACCCGCAATATTACCGAAAGGAAGCGAGCAGAAGACAGCGTCCGTGAGCTTTCAGGCAGGTTGCTGCAGATACAAGACGAGGAAAGAAGGCATTTCGCTCGCGAGCTCCATGATAGCGCAGGGCAGATGTTGGCGGCCCTGAGTATGAACTTGGCGCCCCTGGAGACTGAAGCCAGCAAAATTGGCCCAAACGCTGCCAATCTTGTAAGAGAGAGCGTGAATCTAGTGGGCGAATTGTCCAAGCAAGTGCGGACCATTTCTCACCTGCTTCATCCGCCTCTATTGGACGAAGTCGGGCTCTCCTCCGCTCTCCGACTCTATGTGGAGGGATTTGCAGAGCGCAGCAAGATTGCCGTGGATTTGGAAATCCCTAGCAATTTTGGACGACTTTCACGGGACTGGGAAACGACTATCTTCCGGATAGTGCAAGAATCTCTGACCAATATTCATCGCCATTCGGGAAGCCAGGTAGCCAGAATTCACGTTTACCGTTCTGAAACGGAGGTTCGCGTTGAAGTACAGGACGCGGGCACGGGCATATCGCCTGAGAAGCGATCGGAAATGGAATCGACGGGCAAGACTGGAGTTGGAATCAGAGGCATGCGAGAAAGGCTCCGTCAACTGGGCGGCACCTTGGAAATCGACACTGTGCCCGATGGCACCGGCGCGATTGTCATAGCCCGGCTGCCGATCGTGAAGGCTACTTCAATGATGCAAACTTCAACCGATCAGAAA
>Ga0099829_10000342_pt1 | contig 24355 bp, 20 predicted proteins | sample CZO8metaG_3_FD_79336 | JGI IMG/M metagenome (GOLD analysis project Ga0099829, IMG submission 79336) | Vadose zone soil microbial communities from the Eel River Critical Zone Observatory, Northern California, USA - CZOApr15con2H2.8 metaG | ecosystem: Environmental > Terrestrial > Soil > Vadose...
CCCGTCCGTTCCGCGCTGACTACCCTCGAGCTCCCGCACCTCGACCAGCGTCGCCCGCGCCACCGGCTGGATCACGAGCTGCGCGATGCGCTCGCCGCGGCTCAGGGTCACGGGCTCCGTCCCGTGATTGATCAGCAGCACGCCGATCTCTCCGCGGTAGCCGGAGTCGACGAGGCCCGGGGCGTTCAGCACGGTCACCCCGGCGCGTAGCGCCAGCCCCGAGCGCGGCAGCACCAGCCCCGCGTAGCCGTCCGGAATCGCCACGCGCAGTCCCGTCGGCACCAGCTCGCGGCCCCCGGGCCCCAGCGTCACCGGCGCGGCGGCGAGGAGATCAAGCCCGGCATCGCCGGCGCGCGCGTAGGCGGGCAGCGCGAGCGCGGGATCGTGGCGCATCACATCGATGCGGACGGCAGGGGCGGGTGGCTGGGTCACGAGCGCTTATACCACGAAGCGATTGCGCGCGCCGATCCTGCGGCGTGGCCGAAACCGAAGAGCCGCCTGACAATTTTGGGGCCGGTCCCACCACCGAGGCGCATCACAACCAATTGATTTCACGAGCGTATTCGCTGGCCTTCCTCTTGCTATGTGAGCGGACAGGCAAAGGAGGTCGGGCACATGCTGCGGAGACTGGGACTGCCGGGCTTGCTGAGAGTGGCCGCGATCGTTTCCCTCGGCCTGTCGCTGTTCGCCTAGGGCCAGCGGGCTGCCATGCGACGCTCTCTCCTCTTCACGCTGATCGCGCTGGCGGCGTCGCCCGTGGGCGCCGCGTGGAGCCAGACGCTCGACCTCACGGCCGAGATCGCCCGCCTCCGCGCCCGGCTGGCCGCCAACAGCGCCCAGGAGCAGCACTGCCTGGCGGGCGCGACACAGCCCGTCTGGACGCGGCGCTCGCGACCGATCTCAAGGCGCTGCAGGCCCGGGCGAGTCAGGCGGCGGCCGAGGGCGCCAGCGCCGAGGCCCAGCGCTGGCGGGAGCTCGCGCGCAAGGCCGAGGCCCTCGAGGCGCGCACGATCGCCAACGCGCGGACCGGCGCCGAGCTGTTCCAGGGCCAGCAGATCGGCCTCGACTGCCTGGACCGGTTCTCGGCCGAACGTGAGGCCCTGCGCGCCTCGCTCGAGGTCGCGGTCGTCGACCCGGGCGCTTACGGAGAGTCGCTCGGCGAGGCCCGCGTGCACGGCACCGCGCGGCTGCGTCAGGACCTGGTGCGACTTCAGGAGCGGAGCCGGGCGCTGTCAGCCCACTGGAAACACACCCAGGCGGATGCCGCGGCCGGCGCGCAGGCCCTGAGGGCCGAGATGGCCGACCTCGGGCGGCGGAACACCGCGGTGCTCGAGAGCGACCCGGCGCGGGTGCTGGCCGATCCGACCCTGCGGGCCGCGGAGGCACTGGTGGCCGCCGCGGACGCGTGGGACCGCGAACGGGCGGCCAGCGGCCGCCTGAGCGCGCTCAGGGACGACGTGGAGCGCCGGAAAGCGGTGACGGAGCGCGAGGAGGCCGCGCGACAGGCGCGCGGCTACTGGGTCAGCGCCGAGCGGTTGCTCGGGCGGCGGGTCCCATAGGCGCACCTACCCGGGGAACAGCTTCTCCAGCATCTGGCGGAAGTCCTTGAGCTTGAACGGCTTGCTCACGACGGGCGCCTTCGACTCGGAAAGGAACTTCCCGTAGCCCGGGGCCTCGTCCTCGCCGGTGATGAAGATGAAGAAGGGCACCGCATCCGGCTTGAGTCGCCGGATCTCCTGGTAGAGCTTCGGCCCGTCCACCTGCGGCATCTGCAGATCGCTCACCACCAGATCATAGGTCTGCTGCTCCAGTAGCTTGAGCGCTGCCATCCCGTCCTCGGCCGGATCCACGGTGTGACCGTCCGCGGCCAGGGCTTCCACCAGCAGCTCCCGCATGTGCTCCTGATCGTCCGCGACGAGGACCCGCAGCGCCCGCATGCCTTCGAGTCTAGCAGATGTCCGCCGGGCGGACGTATCGCTTCCGGCACATTGACGGGGCTGGCCGGCGTTCTCACACTGGGCCCGTGCTCGCGCGCGTTCGCTCCGCCACGCTCAGCGGCGTCGAGGCCGCCACCATCTTCGTGGAGGTGGACGTGACCCCGGGGCTGCCTTCGTTCAGCACTGTCGGCCTCCCCGACGCGACCGTCCGCGAGAGTCGGGACCGGGTGCGCGCCGCCATCCGCAACGCGGGCCTCGAGTTCCCGATCGAGCGCATCACCGTCAACCTCGCTCCGGCCGACCTCCGCAAGGAAGGCGCCGCCTTCGACCTGCCGACCGCGGTCGGCATCCTCTGCGCCATCGGGCTGATCAAGCCCGGCCGGCTCGAGCGCGCGCTCGTGGTGGGGGAGCTGTCGCTCGATGCCAGCGTGCGCCCCGTGCGCGGCGTGCTGCCGGTAGCCTTGCACGCCCGGCGGGAGGGCTTCACGCCCCTCCTCGTGCCCGCCGCCAATGCCGCGGAGGCCGGCGTGGTCGCCGGCATCGACGTGATTCCCATCGCCACCCTGCACGACGCCGTCGAGTACCTGAACGGCGAGCGGGAGATCGGCTCGGTGACCAGCACTGGCGGGACCGGCCGCGATGGCGGGGGCGACGGCCTCGATTTCGTCGACGTGCGGGGCCAGGCGCACGCCAAGCGGGGGCTCGAGATCGCCGCCGCGGGCGGGCACAACGTCCTGATGATCGGCCCGCCCGGCACCGGCAAAACCATGCTGGCCCGGCGGGTGGCCTCCATCCTGCCGCCCCTGTCGCTCGAGGAGGCCATTGAGGCCTCCACGGTCTGGAGCGTGGCCGGGCTCCTGGGGCCCGAGCAGGGTCTGCTTACCACGCGGCCGTTCCGCAGCCCGCACCACACCGCATCCGAGGCGGGACTCATCGGCGGCGGCGGCGTCCCGCATCCGGGCGAGATCAGCCTCGCCCATCACGGGGTGCTCTTTCTCGACGAGCTGCCCGAGTTCTCCCAGCGGGTGCTGGAGGCCCTGCGCCAGCCGCTCGAGGACGCCCGCGTCGTCGTCTCCCGCTCCGCCGGCACCGCCAGCTTCCCCGCCCGCTTCCAGCTCGTCGCCGCCGCCAACCCCTGCCGCCGCGGCTGCGCTTCGCTCCAGACCTGCGCCTGCTCGCCCTTCGAGCGCGCCCGCTACCTGGCCCGCCTCTCCCGGCCTCTGCTCGACCGCATCGATCTCCACCTCGAAATCCCCACGCTGCCCTACGCGCAGCTCACCGACGCCGCCGCGGGCGAGCCCTCCGCCGTCATCCGCGTCCGTGTCCTCGCCGCCCGCGCTCGCCAGGCGGCCCGCTTCGCCGGCACCGCCACCCACGTCAACGCCCGCATGTCCGGCCGCCAGACCCGCCGCCATTGCCCGTTGCCCGCCGACGCGGCGCGGCTGCTCGGCCTGGCCATGACCCGGCTCGGCCTCTCGGCGCGCGCGCACGATCGCCTGCTGCGCGTCGCCCGCACCATCGCCGACCTGGCCGGCTCCGACGGCATCACCGCCGAGCACGTTGGCGAGGCGATCCAGCACCGCGGGCTCGACCGCACCCGCTGATCACCGTCGACTCACATGTCGTGACAACCGCAATAGATCTGGGTGCGGAGAGGTGGGGTCGGTTATCGTGCTAGAAGGTTGGCACTGTATACATGACGCTTTATCAGGGAATCCTCTTAGGGCGGATCCTGCTCCTGGTGGCTCTCGGGAGTCTCTTTCTCTCTCTGGCCCTGGGCGTGACGGCTTCAAGAAGGTTTCGGATCCTCATCCTCGCGGTTCTCGTTGGCGCGGTTCTCAGCTTTCCGAACTTTGGCGTCCTTCATCCGACGCACTCCGGCTACCGGGCCGGCCACGTTCACTACTACGACGCCTTTCACTACTTCATGGGCGCCAAGTATTTTCCGGAGCTCGGATACCACGGCCTCTACGAGGCCACCCTGGTGGCCGGTCGTGACCTCGGCGCATTCAGGGCGATCACCTATGTGCGGGATCTGAGGAGTTACTCGCTTCGCGCGACGACCTCGGTAGACTCCGATGCGGTCCGGGCGCGCTTCACGACACAACGCTGGCAGATGTTCCGGAACGATCTAATCTTCTTCGGCCCGCGAATCGACGCCTGGCCGGAGCTGCTGACCGATCGTGGCTACAATGACCCGCCCCCGCGGGTCTTGCTGCTCCACTTGCTGGTCGACCGGATTCCCGCAAGTCCCGTGACCTTGACGGTCTTGACGTCGCTCGACTATCTTGCGCTGATCGTCGCCTTCATCGTCGTGTGGCGAACCTTCGGAGAGATCCCCTCGGCGCTTGCGCTCGCCTTCTTCTCGTTAAACTTCTACGCGAGATTCGATTTCATCGGAGGATCTGTCTTGCGGTGGGATTGGATTGCTGCCCTCCTGGTCGGCGTGTCCGCATATGCGCGTGGTTCAGGCACAACCAGCGGGATCTTCCTCGGCTACGCGGTGCTCGCACGAGTATTCCCGATCCTCTTCCTTGCTCCCCTCATCGTCAAATGGGTGCAGGCACGATTCAACAAAACGCACGACGCGGTGTTGTCATCCTGTCTTCGCGCTGCATTCGGGCTGATCCTGCTCGTGTCGGCGAGTCTCATGGTCTCAGGAGAGCAGCGCACTCATGCGCTAGAGTTTCTGTCGAAGATGCGGTTGCATGCCGAGGACCCGTTCATCAACTCGGTCGGGGTCGGCTCGATGCTGGTATTCGGCTCCGCCACTTGGAAATCAAATCCCGACGGGACCGTGTATGTGACCGCGGAGGCAATCGCGGGAGCGCGACCCGCTCGCTACAAGCTCCCCTTGATATCGGCTGGCTGTCTTCTGTTGATGCTCCCTCTCATCCGGCGGGCCCAGCCGCTGGAGAGTGTACTGTACGCCGTGCCCCTCATCTTCTGTGCGCTCTCTCCGACCGGGTACTACTATTCGTTCCTGGTGCTGTTGGTGCTCTTGCCGTGGCGGGGCGGGACCGGTATCAGTCGCATAAGCTTCCTCGAGATGGCGCTCCTCGCCTGCATCATGGCGGCCACCTACGCTTTCGAGTTGGCTTCGCCCGATCTTCTTCCGCTCTTCTACCAAGCATCCATTCAGATGGGCCTCTTCTTCCTCGTCTGGGTCGGGTTCGAATACGTCCGACTCGGTCTTGTCGGGAAGTGGTCCGTCGCGAAGACGACAGTCGACTGAGGCTCCGCCAGGCTGACCGGGTTGATCGAGAAGGTCGCGTTCTCCTGCTGGGACGTGGGGACATTCCGCAACCGCCTCAGCGCGACAGGCGCCCGCCAGCTGATCCTGGGGGGCATCGAGCGCATGTGTGTGTGCTGATGTCGGCGCTCGACCTCCGGGCCGAAGGTTAGGGCGTCCACGTTGTGGTGGATGCGGTCACCAGCCCCATCGCTGCCCGGGTCCGTACCTCGGCGGCCAGGCGGATTCTTACTGAACAGTTAAGGAGTGACACCTCTATAGACCAACAGCAGAAGGGCGGCCTTGACGGCGCACCATCCGCCACGGCAGGATCGAACCTACGATGAGCCGCCGCGTCGTGCTCGGAGCATCGGCGTTCCTCGCCGCCGCGACCATCGTTTTCGGGGCGATGCGCGCATTCGGCGCCGCCTGGCTTTCCGACGACAGCTTCATCTCCTTCCGCTACGCCCAGCACCTCGTTCACGGCAATGGCCTGGTGTACAACGCGGGCGAGCGCGTCGAGGGTTATACCAATCTCCTCTGGACCCTGCTCCTCGCCGCGGCGATGCGCATCGGCATCCGGCCCGAGATCTCTGCTCACGTGCTCGGCCTGGGTTTCTGGCTCGCTCTGATCGGGCTCTTGGCGCTGGTGAGCTACCGGCGTGCCCGGTCGCGGTCATTTGCCCCGCTCGCGGCGACCCTAGTGCTGCTCATGGAGGACTATCAGACCTGGGCGACCGGCGGTCTCGAGACCAGTATGTTCGCCTTCCTCTCCGTGGCAGGGCTGCTGCTCGCGAGCGCATCTCATGCAAGGCCGTGTCGCCTGCTGTTCGCCGGCCTCCTGCTCCTCGCGGCGGTGGGCACCCGCCCGGACGGGGTCATCTTCGCGGCGGTGGCAGTCGCGGGAGTCTGGTTTGTCAACGAAAACGCCTCCCCCCGAGCCCGCCTGGCCCTCACCGCGGCCCTCGCAGCTCCGCTGATGCTGGGCGGCGCCGTCCTGGCGGCGTTCAAGCTTCTCTACTACGGAGACCTGTTTCCAACCGCTTTCTACTCGAAGTCGACGCTCAACCCTTACTACTCGCAAGGGCTGTTCTATGTCTATCTTTTCTTCGAGAAGAACTGGTTTCTCTGCCCTCTCGTCATCGGGCTGATCACGCTCGCACTCGCACAACGAGTGCGGCTGTCCCAGCTCCTGAACCGGAGGCACCTGGTCTTGCTCGCCGCGTTCGTCGCCTTCGTGGCCTACGTCGCTCACAGCGGCGGGGACTTCATGTTTGCGCGGCGCCTGATCCCGGCCATGCCGCTGCTGTTCATCGTGCTAGAGGGTTGGCTCGTCACGATCCCCGGCTGGACGGTCAAGGTCGGGGTGCTCGCGCTCCTCCTGCTGGGCGTCAGCCTCCCCTACCCGATCTACCCGAACCCCACCGAGAGGATCCGCGGAATCGCGAATGAACCAGCGTATTACACGCAATCCTATGTGGAGATGCGGCATGCGCAGGGCGCTGTGGCCGCCCGGGTCCTGGGACGCGCCCCCGTGCGGGCGATATTCGAGGGTGGCATGTGCATGTTCGGCTACTACAGCGGACTCCCCTATCTGGTGGAGATGACCGGACTCACCCAATATTCCCTTGCCAAGATGCGACTGACCGTCCGCGGGCACGTCGGACACGAGAAGGTCGCTGATGCGCGGTGGATGACAGAGCACGGTATCCACTTCGTCTTTGCCCAGGAGCCGCCCTCGCCGCGTAGTGAGCTGCGGGTGGACGAGATCGTCTTCGACGGTATCCTCAAGGCAAGGATCTGGATTTACGTAGACGCGATCATGGATCCGCTGCGGAGCAACCCGGATGTGAGCTTCCTGCCGATCGAGGGCACGCTACGCGAGGCGCAGCGGCACATCGAGGGGGCCTCCCACGCGGAGGCAAGCCGCATCTACGATGTCCTCCAGCGCTACTACTTCCAGACCGCCGGCCCGGAGAAGAAACCGCTGGCGGACGCTCTGTGGCGTCAGGTGGAGGCGCGCCGGGCTTCCTGAGCGCCTACTCAGAATGTCTCCCGTGCCGAGTGACGCACCGGCTACGCTCGCCTCGGCTCGCGGAGCCGGTAGCCACTCACGGTGCGCCCCGACTAGGCCCGCGCACCGCGCTCACGTCGACGGGCACGGCAAGACTTGCCAACGCTCCCAGATATGAGAGGATGTGCGCGGTCTTCGATCTTGGTCTCCGGAGGTCCCGATGAGCACCCCGCACCCCATGACGCTCGACCGCCAGCGCACCGCCCTAGTCGTGATCGACGTGCAGGAACGCCTGTTCCCCGCCATGGATGCCGACCATCGCGAGGAAGTGATGCGCAACATCAAGGTTCTGACCGCGACGGCGCGACGGCTCCATCTGGGCATGCTGGTCACCGAGCAGTACCCGAAGGGCCTCGGCCATACCCTGCAGGAGGTCAAGGACACCCTCCCGGCGGAGGTCCAGCCGGTCGAGAAGGTCGCGTTCTCCTGCCTGGGGGTAGACGCGTTCCGCAGCCGGCTCGCCGCGACCGGCGCGCGCCAGCTTCTCCTGGCCGGCATCGAGGCCCACGTGTGCGTGCTGATGTCGGCGCTCGACCTGCTGGCCGAGGGCTACGCGGTGCACGTCGTGGCCGACGCGGTCACCTCGCGCACCCAGGCCAACTGGCGGCTGGCCATGGCTCAGCTCCGGCAGGCCGGGGCGGTGGTCACCACCACCGAGACCGTGCTCTTCCAGCTCCTGCGCCAGGCGGACACCGACGACTTCCGGGAGCTGGCGCGCCTGATTCGCTGATGCCCCGCTACTTCGACGTCCGGACCACGGTGCTCCTCGTGGTCGGCTACGGCATCCTCGCCGAGGAGGAGGATCGCCCGATCGCCTACGAGCTCAAGCGCGCGATCAACTCGCGCAGCGAGGGGGCGGACAATCAGAGTGCGGTGGTGGTGACCGACATGTGGATGCTCAACCAGGAGATGGCCGAGATGTTCCCCGCCGTCGCGGTCGGCGGGCCCGCGGTCAACGCGTTCACCGCCCAGATCTACGAAGACCTGCCGATCGCCTTCACGCGGGACCAGCAGGTCTTCATCCAGATGAACCAGGACCGCGGCAAGCGGACCGCGCTGTGGGGCATGGACCAGCGCGGCACGCGGGAGGCGGCGGAGCTGTTCGCGAAGAACGGGCTGCTCGATCGCTTCCTCGAGCTCGTCTGGCCGCGGCCCGCCTGACCCGGCGGGCGGACAACCCGCTCCTCCACTGCCGTTTCTGGTGACTCAGCTCACCCTCGCGAGCGCGCCGGACCTGCTGGCCCGCATTCCCTACTTCCGCGTACTCCCGGCTCCGCAGCGGGCCGCGCTGGCTCGGCGCCTCCGGTCAGTCGGCTTTGCGCCGCGCCAGCCGGTCTTCGATGAGGGAGCGCCGTGTGCCGGCCTGTGGATCGTGGCCGAGGGACGGATCAAGATCTTCCGGACCTCGCCCCACGGCCGCGAGCAGGTGCTCCATGTCGAGGGCCCGGGCGCCACGCTGGGCGAGGTGCCGCTGTTCGACCGAGCGGGCTACGTGGCGTCGGCGACGGCGCAGACCGCGGCACGGCTGCTCTGGCTTCCGCGGCGAGAGCTCGACGCCTTGTGCCGGCTCCATCCCGAGGTCGCCCTCGCCATCATTGCCACCCTGGCCCGACGCGTGCGGGCCTTCGCGGGTTTGGCCGGGGATCTGGTCAGTTCGAGTGCGACTGGGCCGCCTCTTGCTGGACGAGGCGCGCCGGACGGGGCGCCTCACCCGGGAGGGCGTGGAGATCACGCTGCCGGGCACTCGCGATGAGATCGCGGCGCGCGTGGGGACGGTCCGCGAGCCCCTGTCACGCGCGCTCGCGGCGCTGGCACGCCAGGGCCTGGTGACGGTACGCGGACGGAGATTGCTCGTGCGGGATCTAGAGGGTCTGGAAGACGCGGCGGGCGGGTGCGCTTAGCGGGCGACGGTGAGGCGACTGCCCGGGGGCAGGTTGCTGTACGTGACCGAGCCGTTGGGCCCCGTGTAGCGGTACACCGAGCGAGGGATCACACTGCGCCCACCGGTCCAGACCCCGCCGCCCCCGCCGCCACCGTTCAGCACTCGCTGCACGTACTGCTGAGTCTCCGCGTACGGCGGGATGCCGCGGTAGCTGTCCACCGCGCCCTCGCCCGCATTGTAGGCCGCGACGGCGAGCGCGACGTTGCCGGGATAGCGGTCCAGCAGATAGCGCAGGTGGCGGACCCCGCCGTCGATGTTCTCGCGCGGGTTGAACGAGTCACGGACACCGAGCATCACCGCGGTCTTGGGCATGAGCTGCATCAGGCCGCGGGCGCCGGTGCGGGACACCGCGGTGGAATTGAACGCCGACTCGGCCCGGATCACGGACTGGACCAGGGTCGCGTCCACCCCATGGCGCGCGGAGATCTCCCGGATCTCGGTGGCGTACTGGCTGTGGGAGGTCTCGGTCATGCGTAGCCAGCCGGTGGCGGTACCCGACACGACGGGCAGGCCGCGATAGCGGGGGTCCGGGGGGGCATTGGTGAGATGCACGCCCCCTGAGCTATCGACCATGCGATAGGTGTCGGCCTGGGCTCCCGGTACGGCCACGAGGCCGCCCAGCACTACCATGAACGCGAGTACGCCTCTATTGAGCACGTCCCATATCCACGGGGCGTGCCACCAAAGGCCTAGAACCAAGGACCTAGAAGCGAGAGAGGCCGCCGGGTAGGCGGCCTCTCTTACTTATCTTTCAGCTACTTACAGTCTAGTTTCGCGCCTGGAGGAGCGACTCCCGGACTCGGTTGTCCCTGGGTATCGGCTCTTCGAGGGCCAGATTCAGCACCTGATCCACCGTATCCACCAGGTGGAAGGTCATGCCCTCACGGACCTGGCTGGGCACGTCCTCGATCAAGTTTTTCTCGTTTCTTTTCGGCAAGATGACTGTCTTGATCCCGGCCCGCCTGGCCCCGAGGACCTTCTCCTTGATGCCCCCTACCGGCAGCACGCGGCCGGATAACGTCACTTCACCGGTCATGGACAGATCCGATCTCACCGGCCGCAGAGTCATCAGGGAAACCAGCGCCGTCACCAGCGTGACGCCGGCGGAAGGGCCGTCCTTCGGAATGGCCCCGGCCGGCACGTGCACGTGCAGATCGGAGGTCTCCCAGTAGTCCGAGCGAATTCCAAGCTCGGCGACGTGAGAGCGCACCCACGAGAGCGCCGCCTGAGCGGACTCCTTCATGACGTCGCCCAGCTGACCGGTCAGCGTGAGTGTCTTGCTGCCCTTCATCCTGGTGGCCTCGATGAACAGGATCTCTCCGCCGGTGGGCGTCCAGGACATGCCGATCGCCACCCCGGGGATGCTGGTCCGCTCCTCGAGCTCCTCGTGCATGTACTTGGGCGCGCCCAGCAGCTCGCCGACGAGCGCCTCCGTCACCTCCACGCGGTCGGTCTGGCCCTCGACCCGGCGCTTGGCGATCTTGCGCGTCACCGCCGCGATCCCCCGCTCCAGATTCCGCAACCCCGCCTCGCGCGTGTAGCCGCGCACCAGGAGCCGCAGCGCCGCGTCGGTCCACTGCAGGTGCTCACCCTCGACCATGCCGTGGTCGGTGACCTGCTTCGGCACGAGGTGGCTCCGCGCGATGCGCACCTTCTCCTCCTCGGTGTACCCGGCGATCTCGATGATCTCCATCCGGTCGCGCAGCGGGGCCGGCACCGTATCCAGGACGTTCGCGGTCGTGATGAAGAGGACCTTGGAGAGATCGAACGCCACGTCGACGTAGTGATCCCGGAACGCCACGTTCTGCTCGGGGTCGAGCACCTCGAGGAGCGCGGAGGCCGGATCACCGCGGAAGTCCATGCCGAGCTTGTCCACCTCGTCCAGCATGAGCACCGCGTTCTTCGACTCGGCCCGGCGTAGCCCCTGGATGATCTGGCCCGGCAGCGCGCCGATATAGGTCCTCCGGTGGCCGCGGATCTCCGCCTCGTCCCGCATGCCGCCGAGCGAGATCCGGTGGAACTTGCGGCCAAGCGCACGCGCGATCGACCGGCCGAGCGAGGTCTTGCCGACGCCCGGCGGGCCGACGAAGCACAGGATCGGATCCTTCCCGGCCGGTCGCATGCTCTTCACCGCGAGGTACTCGAGGATGCGCTCCTTCACCTTCTCGAGGCCGGAATGATCCTCGTCGAGCACCCGCCGCGCCTCGTTGATGTCGAGGTTGTCGGTCGTCTGCTTGCTCCACGGCAGCGCCACCAGCCAGTCGAGATACGTCCGCGCCACCGTGTATTCCGCCGCGGCCGGCGGCATCTTACTCAGGCGGTCCAGCTCGCGCAGGGCCTCCTTCTGAGCTTCCTCGGTCATCCCGGCCGCCTCGATCTTCGTCCGCAGCTCGTCCAGCTCCTGGGCGCGGTCGTCGGTCTGGCCGAGCTCCTTCTGGATCGCCTTCATCTGCTCGCGCAGGTAGTACTCGCGCTGGCTCCGGCCGACCTCCGACTCGACCTGCGACTGGATCTTGGAGCCGAGGGCCAGCACCTCGGCTTCCTTCGTCAGCACCGAGACGAGGCGGGCGAGCCGCGCCTTGACGTTCGGCGTCTCCAGGAGCTCCTGCTTCACCTGCGTCGTGAGCACGGGCAGCGTGGCGGCGATGAGGTCGCCGAGCCGATTGGGCTGGGTCACGTTCTGCGCGACCGTCGCGAGCTCGTCGGGCAGCATCGGGGACAGCTCCACCACCTGGCGGAACAGGTTCCCCGCGTTTCGCGCCAGTGCCTCCGTCTCGAGATCTCCGGCGGGCGGCGAGAGCTCCGGCACCGGCTCGATCCGGGCGACGAGATACGGGCGCACCTGCACCATCTCCGCGATGCGGATACGATGGAGCCCCTGCACGACCAGACGGACGGTACCATCCGGCTGCTTCAGCACCTTGTGCACGGTGGCCAGGGTGCCGACCCGGTGCAGATCGGTCTCCTGTGGATCCTCGGTCGCCGGATCCCGCTGGGTGAAGACCCCGATGAGGCGGCCTCCCCGGACCACGTCTTCGAGCAACCGCACCGACGACTCGCGGCCGGCTCCCAGCGGCAGGGCCGACTGCGGAAAGAGCACGGTGTCGCGCAAGGGCAGGATCGGCACCTGCTCCGGAACCGGCGCCTCCGGGCTCAGGGAACCTGCACTGGCCAGGGACATCTTCTCGTCCGCCATGATGATGGCCTCCCTTCCCTCAGAAAAGGTCAACGGGCGAAAGCTGGCTGGATGCCGCCCGGACGAGCGCTTCGCTCTTGCCGCGCCGCGCTTCGTCCCGCGAGTCCGCCATGTCGTTTCGCACGTGATTGGTCAACTCCTCGATCCGCGCCTGCATGTCGAGCATGCGGCGCCTCATCTTTAGGATGATCTCGATACCGGCGAGATTCACCCCGAGGTCCCGGGCGAGCCGGGTGACGCGCGAGATCTCCTCGACGTCCCCCGGCGAGTACATCCGGGTCTTCCCCTCGGTGCGGCTCGGGCGAATCAGCCCCTTCTTCTCGTACATGCGGAGGGTCTGCGGATGGATCTTCACCATCTCCGCCACGACGCCGATCATGTAAAGCGGCCGGCTCCGGTCGGTCATTCGCGGGCGCTCCCGGGCGCGTCGAGGTCCGGGTGGGCGGGCAGGAGCCGTCCGAGCTCCCGGAAGACCTCCTGCGTCCGCGTGTCGAGGCTGCGGGGAATCTCCACCCGCGCGGTCACGTAGAGGTCCCCGCGCCCATCGCCCGTGAGCCGGCGCACGCCTTTGCCCCGCAGGCGAAACGTCTGGCCGCTCTGGGTGCCGGGCGGGATCGCCAGGTCCACCGATCCGTCGACTCCCTTCACCTTGATGCGGCCGCCCAGCACGGCCTCGACCAGGGAGAGCGGCACCTCGCAGTAGAGGTTGTCGCCCTTCCGCGTGTATCGCGGATCCTCGTGCACCCGCGCGATCACGACCAGGTCTCCGCGCGGACCAGCGAATGGGCCCGAGTGGCCCTCACCGGGGATCCGGAGCTGGCTGCCGGTGTCCATCCCCGGCGGCAGCAGCACGTGGACCACCGCGCGACGCGGGGTGGCGCCGCGACCACGACAGGCGGAGCAGGCCACCGCCACGCGCGCGCCGAGCCCGTCACAGGCAGGACACGTCTCGCCGTCCCGCGAGTGCTCGCTCCACACCGTCCCCAGCCCCCCGCAATGCGAGCAGGTGGTCGGCTGGACCCCCGGGGCCGCGCCGGTGGCGCGACAGGCCTCGCACGGAGACCGCCGGTCGACCGGCACGTCCGCTTCGACCCCGGAGACCGCTTGCGCGAACGAGAGCTCGACCGCGACGTGGATATCCCCGCCGCGCCGCCCCGCGCGCGAAGCTTCCGACGGTCCGGGGCCGGACCGGCCGGCGGGCCGCGCGTCCTGCCGGTCGTAGAGCGAGCGCGCGGTGGCATCGCTCAGGATGCGATAGGCCTCCGCGATCTCCTCGAAGAGGGCCCGCGCGTCGCGCTCCCAGAAATTGACGTCGGGGGAATACCGGCGCGCCAGGCGCTGGTAGGCCCGGCGGATCTGCACCGCCGTGGCCCCCGCATCCACCTCGAGTACCGCGTAGTAGTCACGCATGGTCGTGCGCGGGGCCGCGCGCTGTTCCGCGGGCCCCGCGCTCCTCCCGCCGCGTCGGATGCCGCGGCGCTATTTCTTCTCTCCCAGATCCTCGAACTCGGCGTCCACCACGTCCCCCTTGGGCGGCGTGGCGCCCCCCGCGGGCCCCGGCTCGGACGTCCCGCCGGCTCCCGGCTGGGACTTGGCCTGGGCCTCGCGGTACATGGCCTCCGACAGCTTGTGCGAAGCCTGGACCGTCGCTTCCTGCGCCTTCTTGATCCGGTCCAGATCCTCGCTCTTGAGCGCCTCCCGGAGCTCGCCGAGAGCCGCCTCGGTCGCCTGCTTGTCCGCGGCCTCGACCTTGTCGCCCTGCTCCCGCAGCAGCTTCTCCGTCGAGTACACGACCGAGTCGGCGAGGTTCCGGATCTCGATGCCCTCGCGCTGCCGGGCGTCGTCGGCCGCGTGCGCCTCGGCTTCCTTCTTCATCCGCTCGATCTCGTCCTTGCTGAGGCCGGACGAGGCGGTGATCGTGATGTTCTGCTGCTTGCTCGTCGCCTTGTCGCGCGCCGAGACGTTGAGGATGCCGTTCGCGTCGATGTCGAACGTCACCTCGATCTGCGGCACGCCCCGCGGCGCGGGCGGCAGCCCATCCAGGTGGAACCGGCCCAGCGTGCGATTATCGCGCGCCATCGGCCGCTCCCCCTGCAGTACGTGCACCTCCACCGAAGGCTGGCTGTCCGCCGCGGTCGTGAAGGTCTCCGTCTTCTTCGTCGGGATCGTGGTGTTGGCGTCGATCAACTTGGTCAGCACGCCGCCCAGCGTCTCGATGCCGAGGGACAGGGGCGTCACGTCCAGCAGCAGCAGGTCCTTGACCTCTCCGGTCAGCACCGCCGCCTGCACCGCCGCGCCCACCGCCACGACCTCGTCGGGGTTCACCGTCTTGTTCGGCTCCTTGCCGAACAGCCGCTTGACCTCCTCCTGGACCTTGGGCATCCGGGTCTGGCCGCCGACCAGGATGATCTCGTCGATGTCGTCGGGAGTGACACCCGCCTGCCGCATCGCCTCCCGGCACGGCGTCAGGCTCCGCTCGATCAGATCCGCCACCAGCGTCTCGAGCTTGGCCCGGGTCAGGGTCAGCACGAGGTGCTTGGGTCCGCTCGCGTCCGCGGTGATGAACGGGAGGTTGATCTCGGTCTGCACCGTGGTGGACAGCTCGCACTTGGCTTTCTCGGACGCTTCCTTGAGCCGCTGGAGCGCCATGCGGTCCTTGCGCAGATCGATACCGTTCTCCCGCTTGAACTCCTCGGCGATCCAATCCATCACCCGCTGGTCGAAGTCGTCACCGCCCAGGTGGGTGTCACCGTTGGTGGCCTTGACCTCGACCACCCCCTCGCCGATCTCCAGAACGGAGATGTCGAAGGTGCCGCCGCCGAGGTCGTACACCGCCACCGTCTCGTCCTTCTTCTTGTCGAGACCGTAGGCCAGGGCCGCCGCGGTGGGCTCGTTGACGATGCGGAGCACCTCGAGCCCGGCGATCGCCCCCGCGTCCTTGGTGGCCTGCCGCTGGCTGTCGTTGAAGTAGGCCGGGACCGTGATCACGGCCTGAGTGACCTTCTCCCCCAGGTAGGCCTCGGCCGCCTCCTTGAGCTTGCGCAGCACGAGGGCGGAGATCTCCGGAGGGGAATACACCTTGCCGCGGCTCTCCACGCGCACGTCCCCGTTGTCGGCCTTCAGCACCTTGTACGGGATGAGCTTGGCCTCACTGAGCACCTCGTCGTAGCGGCGCCCCATGAAGCGCTTGATGGAGAAGATGGTGTTCTCCGGGTTGGTGATGGCCTGGCGCTTCGCCACCTGCCCGACGAGGGTGTCGCCCTCCTTCGTGAATGCCACCACCGACGGAGTCAGGCGGCTCCCTTCCTGATTGGCGATGACGGCGGGATCTCCACCTTCGACCACCGCCACCACCGAGTTCGTCGTTCCGAGGTCAATGCCGATCACCTTCGCCATGTCGTGTTCTCTCCTGTCTGAGTGTCTGGGACGCCGCCGGGCCGGAGCCGGCGGGCCGGCGCGATCACGCCCGGTCCCACCGGCCCCGGCGGCTCCGCGGAGTTAGACCGCGTCGATCTTGATCTCCTTGGGCCTGACGCCCTCGGTCTTCGGAAGCTTGACGGTCAGCACGCCGTCCCGATAGGTCGCCTTGATCTGGCCGGTCTCGACGGAAATCGGGAGCGAGAGGGTCCGCTCGAACTTCCCGAACCGGCGCTCCTGGCGGTAGTGGCCCGCCTCGCGCGCCTCGTCGCTCCACTGCCGCTCCCCCTGAATGGTGAGGAGGTCGCCGGTGATGGACAGCCGGATCTCATTCTCGTTGAGGCCGGGCAGCTCCACCGCAACCACGACCTCATTCTTGGTCTCGTACATGTCGACCGGCGGAGTCCAGACGCGCTCCGTTAAGTTGTCGAAGAGCCGGTTCATCTGCGTCTGGATGTCCGTCAGGTCTCGCGAGGGATCCAGGGTCTGCGGAAGCGGGCGGAAGCGAATGAGCGTCATGGTCTGCTCCTCCTGTCTGCGGGGCTCGTCGCCCCGGCTGAGATCTAAGCGTACTTGACTTATATAGTCTGAGTTGGATCATGTCAAGAAAGACGAGAAACTTTCTAAATATGGCAATAGAATCAAAGTGTTTGGCTTGCGACGCAGAAAGGCGGTAGCGTCCCAACGATGAAGGTGGGCTGTCTTGGCTGCCTCGGCCCGGCCGGTACCTCGCGTGGCGGAGATCGGGCTCCGGGAACATGGTCATTCCCGACTACACGAGCCCCTGGTCGTCACTGAAGCCGCGGCCGCGTGGCTAGCTCGCCACGTGGACGACGCCGGGCTATGGCTTACCACGATCTGGATCACCTTGGCTGGGACGATCGAGCTCGAGGGCCCCGCAGCCCGGCGGCGAACGCGGTATGCGGAGGCGACCCTCGTCCAGAGTCGGGTCGGGAGCCTGTCCATACCCGGCTGGCTCCTGACGTCGATAATGGGCCCCTGCTTCGATGGCCAGCGCCGGCTGTCGTGGAGCGGGTGGAGGTCGGGGAGGGCCGACTGACCTTCAAGACGCGCTAGCCTGTTAACGAGCCGCGCCGGTTGTGTATAATGCCGGTGCGACTCCACGATTGTCCCATGGCTGACGCCGCCGGCACTCGCTTCGTCTCCCTCCTCTCCCTCATGGCTCGCCTCAGGGCCGAAGGTGGCTGCCCGTGGGATCGCGAGCAAACCCGGACCTCCCTCCGCCCGTACGTCATCGAGGAGGCCTATGAGGTCGTGCAGGCGATCGACGAAGGTTCGCGGGACCACCTCGTGGAAGAGCTCGGGGACCTGCTGTTCCAGGTCGTCTTCCACAGCCAGCTCGGGGCCGAGGCTGGCGAGTTCACGATGGAAGACGTGGTCGAGCGGGTCTGCGACAAGATGACCCGGCGGCACCCGCACGTGTTCGGAGACCGTGTGGTGGCCGATTCCCGGGAAGCCCTCGCCCAGTGGGAGCGGATCAAGCAGGAGGAGACCGGTTCCAGGGGCTCGGTCCTCGACGGGGTCCCCGCCTCGCTTCCCGCGCTGCTCCGGGCTCAGCGGTTGCAGACCAAGGCCGCCCGAGTGGGCTTCGACTGGACAGGCTGGCAGGATGCGTGGAGCAAGGTGCGGGAGGAAGTGGGCGAAGTCCAGGAGGCGCTGACCAGCGGGGATGACGCCCGCGTCGCGGACGAGCTCGGCGACCTGCTCTTTTCGATCGTCAATGTGGCACGGCTACGGGGCATGGATGCCGAGGACTGCCTGCGCCGCGCCTCCGAGAAGTTCACCCGACGCTTCGGGAAGGTGGAGACGGAGATGAAGGCGGGCGGCCGGACGGTCACTGAGGCATCCGCGGAAGACCTGGATCGGGCCTGGGAAGCGGCCAAGGCACACGAGCGCCAGGGCCGGCCCGAATCAGGGATTCGGTCATGAAGTGCAAGATCGGCAAAACAACCGTCATCGTCGAGCGCGGGGATATCACGGAAGCCGAGGTCGACGCGGTGGTCAACGCCGCCAACGCCGAGCTGTGGATGGGCGCCGGAGTCGCCGGGGCTCTCAAGCGCAAGGGCGGGGTGGTCATTGAGGAGGACGCCATCCGGCAGGGGCCCGTTGAGGTCGGGGAGGCGGTGCTGACGGTCGCCGGGAACCTGGCGGCGACCCACGTCATCCACGCGGTCATGATGGGTAAGGACCTCAAGGCGGACCCCGGCAACATCACCGCGGCAACCCGGGCCACCCTGGCCATCGCCGAGAAGCACAAGCTCTCCTCCCTCGCCTTCCCGGCCCTGGGGAGCGGGGTTGGCGGGATCCCGCCGGCGCAGTCCGCCGACGCCATGCTGACCACCGTGGTGGAGCACGTGAAGCGCGGGACCTCGAGCCTGGAGAAGGTCCTCTTCGTGCTCTACGAGGAGCAGGCCCAGAAAGCCTTCAGCGAAGTTCTGAAGCGCCTGGGGGGCGTTCGCTAGCCCTCATTTTCCGCGCCAGAGCTACGCCTGGTGTGGGATCCCACCAGGAATCCGCCTGGCCCCCTTCCTGGGGCCTCAGCCAATAAGCGATTGCTAAAACAACCCTGGGCTAGAATGGCTTGTCGCTACTGGTGACCTTTGCCTTTCTCGGCACGGCCCGGGCATCCGGTAGCGTCCGCAGTGGATACCCGGGCAATCCTGGAATGCAGGTTGCATGCGCCCTGAGGGGGCCCTGGGGCATACACTCAGGTCTATAGGGAGGTTCAAGGGAACCAATGGCGGCAACGATGCACGACCTGCTCACCCTGATGATCGAGCGTGGGGCCTCCGACCTCCATATCACGACGGGCACGCACCCGCAGATCCGCCTGAACGGCAAGCTCACGCCGATCACCCAGTTCGAGTTGCTGAGCCCGACCGATACGCAGCGCCTGGCCTACAGCGTCCTCAACGAGGGCCAGAAGCAGAAGTTCGAGGAGGAGAACGAGCTCGACCTGTCGTTCGGCATCCACGGGCTCGCCCGCTTCCGGTGCAACGTCTACCGCCAGCGGGGCGCGGTCGCCTGCGCCATCCGCGTCATCCCGGTGAAGATCCGGACCTTCGACGAGCTGGGGCTCCCTGCGATCGTCGAGCAGATGGCCGACCGGCCCAAGGGCCTGATCCTGGTCACCGGCCCCACCGGCTCCGGCAAGTCCACGACCCTGGCGGCCATGGTCGACAAGGTCAACTCCGAACGCTCGGAGCACATCGTCACCATCGAGGACCCGATTGAGTTCGTGCACCAGCACAAGAAGTGCATGGTGAACCAGCGCGAGGTCTTCTCGGACACGCACTCGTTCAAGAACGCGTTGAAGTCGATCCTGCGCCAGGACCCCGACGTCGTGCTCGTCGGTGAGATGCGCGACCTCGAGACCGTCTCGGCGGCCCTGACCATCGCCGAGACCGGCCACCTCACGCTCGGCACACTCCACACCAACTCCTGCGCGCAGACCATCAACCGAATCATCGACGTGTTCCCCACCAGCCAGCAGGCGCAGGTGCGCGCCCAGCTCTCGCTGGTGCTGGAAGGCGTGCTGTCGCAGCAATTGATCCCGACCGCGGACGGCCGGGGCCGGGCCATGTCGCTGGAAATCATGGTCGCGACCCCCGCGATCCGGAACCTCATCCGCGAGGAGAAGGTTCACCAGATCTATTCCGCCATGCAGGCGGGTCAGAAGTTCGGCATGCAGACCATGAACCAATCGCTCGCCGAGCTGGTCCAGAAGCGCCGCATCAGCCGGGAAGAAGCGCTGAACCGCAGCACGCTGCCCGAAGAGCTGGCGGGACTGCTCGGCACCGCCCCGGCCCCCGCGGCGGGGGCCCCCGCCGCGGTCGCGGGCGCGGGCGGTTCTCCATTCGGCAGACGGTAGACCACCGAGGAGGCTTACGCGATGGCTGTCTTCGTCTATCAAGGCCGTACCGCCAGTGGAGTGCAGAACGGTGAGATCGAGGCTCCCGACCGCTCTTCGGCGGTGGGAGAGCTGCGGCGCCGCGCGATTCTCGTCACCAAGATCGCGGAAAAGACGGCGCCCAAGATGTCCTTCAAGTTCGGGGGCAAGGTCAAGGACAAGGAGATGGCGATCTTCACCCGCCAGTTCTCCACCATGATCGACGCCGGCCTTCCGCTGGTGCAGTGCCTGAATATCCTCGCCGAGCAGAGCGAGTCCAAGACGCTCCGGAGCGTCACCGGACAGGTCGCCCGCCACGTGGAGGCGGGCTCCACGCTCGCCGACGCGCTGAGGCGCCACCCGCGGACCTTCGACGACCTCTTCACCAACCTCGTCGAGGTAGGAGAGGCCGGCGGTATCCTCGACGTCGTTCTCCAGCGCCTCGCCGCCTACATCGAGAAAGCGGCGGCCCTCAAGCGGAAGGTCAAGGCCGCGATGGTCTACCCGTGCGCCATCATCGGCGTCGCGCTTCTCGTCGTCATCTTCATGCTGACATTCGTCATCCCGACATTCGCCCAGATGTTCAAGGACCTGGGCGCCGACCTGCCGTTGCCCACGAAGGTCGTCATGTTGCTGTCGGACTTCGTGCGCAGCTACATCCTCTTGCTCATCGCGGGCATGATCGGCGCCGTCATGGCCCTGCGGTCCTACTACCGAACCGAGGGCGGGCGGGCCACCATCGACGCGCTCATGCTCAAGCTGCCCGTCTTCGGCACCCTCGTCCGCAAGGTCGCGGTGGCCCGCTTCACCCGGACCCTGGGCACGCTCGTCCAGTCCGGCGTGCCGATCCTGGACGGGCTCCGGATCACCGCCCGGACCGCCGGGAACAAGGTGGTGGAGAAAGCGGTGCTGCAGTGCCGTGCCGCGGTCACGGAAGGTAAAACCCTGGCCGATCCGCTCCGCACCTCCGGCGTGTTCCCGCCGATGGTCACCCAGATGATCTCGGTCGGCGAGCAGACGGGCGCCCTCGACGCCATGTTGAGCAAGATCGCCGACTTCTACGACGACGAAGTGGACACGGCGGTCAGCACGCTCACCTCGCTGCTGGAGCCGATCATGATCGTGTTCCTCGGTGTCGTGGTCGGCGGCCTCGTCGTGGCCATGTACCTGCCGATCTTCAAACTGGTCACGCTGGTCAAGTAGCCCGAGAGCTGCTGGTTGCCCAAGTCGCCGGCGCTCCGTTCGTCCCTGTGGGGGCTGAACCGGGCGCGACTGCTCACGGCCGCCATCGTGCTGGCCGTCGGAGCGCTGCTCCGATTCACGGAGGCGTTCCCCTACGCCTTCGGTGCGTTCGCGCTGACCGTGCTCGGAGCCGCCGCCGCCTGCCTGGTGCTGCCGCTGGGCGACCGGCGGGGCGTGCCGATGGAGCGGATTGCGTGGTTCCAGTTCGGCCTGGATGCCGTCTTCATCACGGCGATCGTCACCGCGACCGGCGGCCCCCAGTCGGTCTTCATTCCGCTCTACGTGCTCCTCGTGGTGGCCTCCTGCTTCGTGGTGTCCGGGCGCGGCGGCCTCGTCGTCGCGGGAATCTGCAGCCTGCTCTACGTGCTGCCGGTCCTGGGCCGGACGATCGTCCCGATGTTGAAGGTGGGCGCTCCCTCCGAGAACACCGCGCTCGAGATCTTGACCGTCTTCATGAATGCGGGGGTACTGCTCGCCGTCGCGGTGGTGACCGGGGCCCTCGCGGAGCGCTATCACGAGCTGCAGGAGCACATGGAGGACCAGCGCAAGCATCTCTCCGACCTGCAGGCCTTCCGGGACCTGATCTTCGAATCGGTGGGTTCGGGGCTGGTCGGCGTGGACCCGAACGGAAGGGTCACCGCCTTCAACCGGGCCGCCGTGTCCATCACCGGGGTGCGCGCGGAGGACGCGGTCGACCAGGCGTGGGAAGCAATCTTCGGAGACGGGGTCGACCTGGCCGAGGTGCGGCGGGCCGTCTCGGAGGGGAGCGAGCCGGCGCCCCGCTACGAGTTCCGTCTCCGCCGGCACGACGGCCAGGAGGTGCCGGTCGGTATCTCGTTCTGGTCGCTCCGCTCGGGCACGGGAGATGTGGCCGGGCTCATCGGCGTCTGCCAGGACCTCTCCAGCATCAAGCAGATGGAGCAGCGGATGCGCCAGGCGGACCGGCTGGCCGCGGTCGGCCGCCTCTCCGCCAACATGGCGCACGAGATCCGGAACCCGCTCGCATCGATCTCGGGAGCGGTCGAGGCGCTCGCCCGCGATCTGCCGCCCGACAACACCCGGAGCCAGCTCGTCGAGATCGTCCTGCGGGAGTCCGCGCGGCTCAACCAGATCGTCGGGGACTTCCTCGAGTACGCGCGTCCGGCCCCGATGGCGGCGATCGAGATCAACATGGCGGAGATCTTCGACGAGGTGCTCCTCTTGATCGAGCATCGCACGCTGCCCGCCAACCTGAAGGTGTCCCGGGAGTACGGCGAGACGCTGCCGACCCGGGCCGATCCGCAGCGGCTGCGGCAGGCGGTGTGGAATCTCTGTCTCAACGCGGTCCAGGCGATGCCCGACGGGGGTGAGCTCCGAGTCGGAGCCCAGTCGCTCCGCGACCGCGGGGGTCGCCTCCAGATCTCCATCACCGATACGGGCCAGGGCATCGCGGAGACCGACCTGCCGCATATATTCGAGCCGTTCTTCTCGACGAAGCCGGAGGGCAGTGGAATCGGCCTGGCTCTCGTCTATCGGGTCGTCGAGGAGCACGGCGGCTCGATCGAGGTGCGGAGCCGCGTGGGCGAGGGCACGACCTTCGTCCTCACGCTTCCCGCTCCGGAAGGGGCCGCCCGCAGATGAGCCGGGCGGTCAAGACATCCAAGCCGAAGAGCATCCTGACGCGGTGGGCCGGGAGCCGGCACCGCGAGACGAGGCGGATATGAGTGAACCACGGGTTCTGGTGGTGGACGACGAGAAGAGCATGCGAGACCTGTTGGCCATCACGCTGCAGAAAGCGGGCTACGCCGTGACGCTGGCCGAAGGCGGGGCCGCCGCGATGGAAGCGATCCGCCGGGATCCGTTCGACGCGATCATCACCGATCTGCGCATGCCGAAGGTGGACGGGCTCCAGGTGCTGCGGTGCGCGAAAGATCTCTCCCCCGACACCGCGGTGATCATGGTGACCGCGATGGCCTCGACCGAGACCGCGGTGGAGGCCATGAAGCTCGGCGCCTACGACTACATCACCAAGCCGTTCAAGCTCGACGAAGTCAACCTCATCATCAAGAACGCGCTCGAGCGAAAGCAGCTACGCGCCGAGAACCAGTATCTCCGGAAGCAGCTGGAGACCCAGCACCGCTTCGAGAACATCATCGGCAAGAGCGGCAGGATGGTCGAGATGTTCGACACGATCCGGAAGATCGCGGACAGCCCCTCCACCGTCATGATCACGGGGGAGAGCGGCACCGGCAAGGAGCTCGTCGCCCGCGCGATCCACTTCAACAGCCACCGTCGCGACAAGCCGTTCGTCTCGGTCAACTGCGGGGCGATTCCCGAGGGCCTGATGGAGTCCGAGCTCTTCGGGCACGTGAAGGGAGCCTTCACCGGAGCCGTCGCGAACAAGATCGGCCTGTTCACCGCCGCCGAGGGAGGCACCCTGTTCCTCGACGAGATCACCGAGATTCCGGCCCTGCTCCAGGTGAAGCTGCTGCGCGCCATCCAGGTCCGCGAGATCCGGCGGGTCGGGGACACGCGTGACGTGAAGACCGACGTGCGGCTCATCGCCGCCTCCAATCGCGATCTCGAGACCGCGGTGCGGGACGGGGTGATGCGGGAGGACCTGTTTTACCGCCTGAACGTGCTCCCGATCCATCTGCCGCCGCTGCGCGAGCGGCGCGAGGACATTCCGCTGCTCATCGCTCACTTCCTCCAGAAGTTCAGCAAGGATCTCGGCAAGGATGTGCGCGGCGTCGCCCCGGACGCGCTGTCGGTGCTGGAGCGGTATCACTGGCCCGGCAATATCCGCGAGCTGGAGAACGTGCTCGAGCGCGCCGTCGTGCTCGGGGCCGGCGACATGCTGAGCGCGGAGGCCCTGCCCGAATCCGTGCGCCGCGAGCGCCCGAGCCGCGGACCCGAGCTGGTGGATATCCCCGACGAGGGCCTGGACCTCGAGACGACACTCGACGACCTGGAGCGCCGCTACCTGCAGCGCGCCCTCGACCGCACCGGCGGGGTGCAGACCAAGGCCGCCGAGCTCTTGCGCATGACCTTCCGCCAGTTCCGCTACAAGTTACAGAAGCATAGCCTCGCAAAGCGTGGCGCGCCCGGTGACGAATGACATTCCTCGTCGTTGTGCTTACGCCCGTCGTCAAGCCGGCAATCCTACTGACAGGATCGAATGACGGTCCGAGCTGTCGGACCTGAATATTTTTATCTATGGTATTAGGTATTTAAGGTCCATATCCCGCCTCTCGAGACTCGTGGCACCGAAGATGCATTCCCTCTCTGCCAGAAGCAATTCAACTTTCCATACTCGGCCTCAGGAGGAATTAGAATGAACAGGTTCTGGAATAGAAAGCGGAAGATGCTGGGCAACCAGCGCGGCTTCACGCTCATCGAGTTGATGATCGTCGTCGCCATCATCGG